>Ga0065722_100191_pt1 | contig 45190 bp, 39 predicted proteins | sample BansetMetagenome_FD_59109 | JGI IMG/M metagenome (GOLD analysis project Ga0065722, IMG submission 59109) | Bankia setacea gill microbial communities from Puget Sound, Washington, USA - Caecum Enriched | ecosystem: Host-associated > Mollusca > Digestive system > Ceca | place: United States... | reverse complement strand
GCTTTAAGTCTTAAGCAGGACCAAAACTTCTTCCAATTCTTTGATCATTTGTTGCACTACATCTTTCATACTGCGTGCTTCAGGTTTAACGTCCCCAGTCATCTGCTGGCGTGCACCACCGATGGTAAAACCCTGATCGTACAACAAAGATCTGATCTGGCGAATCGTGAGCACGTCTGAGCGCTGATAGTAGCGACGATTGCCACGACGCTTCACCGGTTTGAGCTGAGGAAACTCTTGCTCCCAGTAACGCAGTACGTGCGGTTTAACCGCGCATAGCTCGCTTACTTCACCAATAGTGAAATAGCGCTTGCCGGGGATTACGGGTAATTCGTCGTTATTACTCGGTTCCAGCATACGCTTCAACTCGTGCCTTTAATTTTTGACCGGGGCGAAATGTTACCACCCTTCTAGCCGTAATGGGGATCTCCTCGCCGGTTTTGGGATTTCGGCCAGGTCGTTGCTTTTTGTCGCGCAGATCGAAATTACCGAAACCGGAAAGCTTTACCTGTTCGTTACTTTCGAGCGCATTGCGTATTTCTTCAAAGAAATACTCTACGAGCTCTTTGGCTTCACGCTTATTGAAGCCAAGTTCCTCATATAGGTTTTCAGCCAAATCGGCTTTGGTTAATGAGTCTTTTGTAGTATCAGCGAAGGCTGGCATCAAATTCTTCCTCAAGACGCTGCACAACAGCAGCTATTGAAGCGTTGATTTCTTCCTCGTTAAGAGTGCGCGATGGATGCTGAAACGTCAAGTTAAAAGCTACACTTTTTCGTTGCGGATCAATACCTTCGCCACTATAAACGTCAAATACCTTTAAGTTCTTAAGGTTCTCTCCCGCAACCGCCGCCATAGCGGACTGTAAAGCAGAAACCTCCAGCTGGCGCCCGACAACTAACCGCAAGATCACGACTTACTTCTGGAAACTTCGACAGTGGGACAAATTTTGGCACCTCGGTAATCAACGACTCAGCTAGATCTAGCTCGAATACAAAGACGGCTTTGGAAACACCANGCTCCCGTAACAACTGCGGGTGCAAAGCCCCTACAACACCGATAACAACGCCACTCGCAACAACCTCTGCCGTTTGCCCTGGGTGTAAATAGTCGCGTATGCCTGCCTGAAAGCTGATATCACGCGCCGTTAACTCTAACAATGCTTCTAGGTCGCCTTTGATATCATAAAAGTCTACATCGCCTTTCGAGGCCGTCCAACTGGTTGCTTCGCGAGGGCCGTAAATCAAACCGGCGATACCTTGTGTTTGTGTAGTTTCGCTACCGTTGGGCACAAATCGCAGCCCTTTCTCGAAAATTCGCACACGTTGCTGCTGCCGATTAACGTTGTGCATTAACGTCGCGGCCAAACCGGGGATCAAGGAGGTGCGCATTACGCTTAAATCGGCACTAATTGGGTTAAGCAACTCTACCGCAGGCTGCTCCCCACTGAACAACCGGTGCATCTTCGGGTCGATAAAGCTGTAAGTTATCGCCTCTTGATAGCCGCGAGCGATCAGCTGGCGGTCAAAACGATCGCCATCGAGAACGGTTTCGGTCTGCAGGCCAATGACCGCCGGAATTCTCATGTCGGTAGTCGGCAGATTGTTGTATCCGTAGATTCGTGCCAACTCTTCAAGCAAATCGGCATCGATACTAATATCGAAACGGTAGCTTGGCACGGAGAATGCCCAACCCTGCGGATCACTATCAACCAAAACCAAACCCAATCGCGCCAGAATATCGAGAACTTCTTCGTCCGGCATAGCAAAGCCCAAGCCCGACTGAATGCGACTTCGCTCTAATCTAACCTGACGCTGCGCTGGCAAATCTGCTGCACGCTCAGCGCAAACAACAGGGCCGGCATCGCCGCCGACGATCTGTAGCAACAGTTCGGTGGCTCGCTCCATCGCGAGCAAACACAAGTCTGGATCGACGCCGCGCTCAAAGCGATGTGATGAATCTGTATGCAATCCGTAATTTCTCGCTTTACCAGCAATAGCCAGCGGATTAAAAAAGGCGCTTTCTAGGAAGATATCCTGAGTCTCTGCCGTTACCGACGTAGGCTCGCCTCCCATAATACCGGCCATTGCGATTGGCCCAGATTTATCCGTTATAAGCAGGGTGCTGTCGTTAAGCTCTACCTCCTGACCGCCGAGGATCGTCAGCTTTTCACCGGTATTCGACAAGCGTACGCTTACATCGCCACTTAACTTACCTAGATCAAATGCGTGCATGGGTTGGCCGAGCTCAAGCAATAGGTAATTGGTAACATCGACAACGGCATCAATTGAGCGAACACCACTCCGGCGCAATCGCTCCTGCAACCACTGGGGGCTTGGGCGACTCAAATCGACACCAGAAATCACACGCCCAACGTAGCGTGGGCAGGCATCGCCAGCGCCCAAGTTAACATCTACACGCTTGTCCGAAGTTGCTGCGACAGGCTCGATAGTCACTTCGCTGACCTGAGTTCGATTAAGCACGCCAGTCTCGCGCGCAAGACCGCGAATACTCAAGCAGTCGCTGCGGTTTGGCGTTAAATCCACTTCGATAATATTGTCGTTTAAGTTGAGCGCCTCACGCAGCTCCGCACCAACAACCAGGTTGAGCGGCAATTCCCACAAACCCGAATCGTCCTCACCAGCTTGTAGCTCAGTTTGGCCACACAACATACCAAACGATTCGACACCGCGAAGCTTCGCCCTTTTAATTTTAAATGGTTTGCCATCTGGCCCGGGAGGCAAACTTGCACCTACCGTAGCAAAAGGAATTTTTATTCCTACACGCGCATTCGGCGCACCACATACCACTTGGGTTAATTCATCAGCGCCACCAGCAACCTGACAAACGCGCAGCTTATCAGCATCGGGGTGTTGAGCGACGGCGATAATTTCACCGACGACTACGCCATTAAAATCTCCCGCTACAGGTTCAACGGCATCGACCTCTAGGCCCGCCATGGTTAACTGATCAACCAATGCCTGTGTGGAAATACTGGGACTCACCCAAGAGCGCAACCAAGATTCACTAAACTTCATTGTCTTTTCTTATCTCGTTAACTATTTGCAGCCGCAACAAGGCGACATTAAAAAAGGCTAAAAATATTCTGCAGATTTAAAACTGCTTTAAGAAATTCAAATCATTCTCAAAAAACAGTCTTAAATCATTTACGCCGTAGCGTAACATTGCCAAGCGTTCAACACCCATACCAAAGGCAAAGCCGGTAAATTCTGTAGCGTCAATATCGCAAGAATCAAATACATTTGGGTGAACCATTCCACAACCCATTACTTCGAGCCAGCCGGTATTTTTACAAATACGACAGCCTTCACCACTGCAATTGGTGCACTGTATATCTACCTCGGCAGACGGTTCTGTAAATGGGAAATAGGACGGTCGAAAACGCACGGGAACATCCGCTTCAAAAAAAGATTTCAAAAATTGGTCTACCGTACCCTTAAGGTCGGCAAAGCTGATGTTTTTATCAACCACCAAACCTTCAACCTGATGGAACATCGGTGTATGAGTTAAATCTGAGTCGCAGCGATAAACTCGACCGGGACAAATCACTTGAATTGGTGGCTTCTTGTTACGCATCGTACGCACCTGCACTGGCGATGTATGGGTGCGCAACACATGAGTCGCATCCACATAAAAAGTGTCGTGCATCGCCCTAGCGGGGTGATGAGAAGGTATATTGAGCGCTTCGAAGTTGTGGAAATCGTCTTCGATCTCTGGCCCCTGCGCAACCTTGTAACCAACCGCGGTAAAAATTTCTTCGATACGCTTTAGTGTACGCGTAACTGGGTGAGCACCGCCTAATTCGGCACGTCGCCCGCCTAGCGTTACGTCGATTTTTTCTGCCGCGAGCNTTGCTTCAATAGCGGCATTTTCTAACGCTTGTTTGCGCGAGCCAATTTCAGCTTCGACGCTCACTTTGGCCTTATTAATTTCNGCCCCTGCAGCAGGACGCTCCTCTGCGGACAGCTTTCCCAAGCCTTTAAGCAATGCGGTTAACTGCCCTTTTTTACCAAGGTAGTTCACGCGTACGGAATCTAATGCAGCTAGATCTTGCGCATTCGCCACCAAATCTAACGCTTCTAGAGTTAATTCTTTTAGGTTGTCCATCTAGGTCTCGAGTAATTTCTGAGAGTTACTATTTATTAGATACGCTTTTAACAACGATTGATAACCGTTATTGGTAATCACTACTATTGGCTACTACTACCGCAACTTGAAGTTCGTGTTTTTATACGCTTAAGCACTTGGCTCAAACATTTAATAGCTAAATTACGTTATTCGTTAACAACTAATTCTGCAGCCAATTAATAATTAGCTATTCGCCACCGCGATTTTGTAACAAGACTAGGGAGAACGAGTTCACGTGCAGTAGGTATGCATTTGGGTAAAACAAAAAAGGGAAGCGCCGAAGCACTTCCCTTCTTGATTACTTCATCATTGATTGCTCAACGATTTTAGATCAAGCAGCCAAGGCTTCTTTTGCTTTCGCAACAATTGCTGCAAATGCTGGCTTATCGTGAATGGCGATATCAGCCATAACACGACGATCCAAAGCGATTTCTGCTTTTTTCAAGCCTGCGATCAAGCGGCTGTAGCTCAAACCTTCAACGCGAGATTGTGCGTTGATACGAGTGATCCACAATGCGCGGAAGTTACGCTTTTTATTGCGACGGTCGCGATAAGCGTACTGACCAGCTTTGATAACTGCTTGCTTAGCTACACGAAATACACGTGAACGTGCTCCGTAATAACCTTTAGCGGCTTTTAAGATTTTCTTGTGACTGCGGCGAGCCACCACTCCACGTTTTACACGGGCCATACTATTTCCTCTTTCTCAAAATGGGGGATGGGGCTCGACTAAACGTCGCGCAACATACGAGCAACCAATGGCTTGTCAGCAGCGTTTAAGGTGCTGGTGCCGCGAAGCTGACGCTTACGCTTGGTTGTCATTTTGGTGAGGATGTGGCTCTTGAAAGCGTGTTTGTGCTTGTAGCCAGACGCAGTTTTTTTGAACCGCTTGGCTGCACCGCTGTGTACTTTAGCTTTTGGCATTGTTACTTCTCCAATGAAGAGGACACCCACTATAAAAAAGGGCCCTTCGGTTTTACTTTAGAGTGACCCAGGCAGCTAAAAAGCCCGACCACTCGTTAGAGCCGCAAGAGTTAAATTGAGCAAATCAGCCAAANCGGTGATTCGATTCATTCACTTTCCAGCGACACATTTTCGCAATATTGCGAAAATTCTAGGGTTGTTCTAGCGCCGCACCATGACTTTAGGTGCCTACGGCCACTAGAAACTACTTGCGTTTTTTCGGCGCCAGCACCATAAACAGCTGTCGACCTTCCATTTTTGGATACTGCTCTACGGTCGCCAACTCAATGAGGTCGGTTTCGACACGCTTCATCATCTCCATACCCAACTCTTGGTGGGCTAACTCACGTCCGCGAAAGCGAAGGGAGAGCTTGGCTTTGTCGCCGTTTTCCAAGAAACGCGTGATGGCGCGTAGCTTAACATTATAATCACCCTCTTCTGTTCCTGGGCGAAACTTCATCTCTTTTACTTGCTGCTGCTTTTGTTTCTTTTTAGCAGCGGCTTTTTGCTTCTTGATTTCGAACAGATGTTTGCCGTAATCCATGATTTTGCAAACGACCGGCTCGGCATCGGCGGCTATTTCCACCAAATCCAAGCTGGCCTCTTGGGCTGCAGCCAATGCGTCTTTAATAGACACGATACCAACCTGACTTCCGTCGGCACCTATAAGTCGAACTTCTTTTGCATCAATCTGATCATTGATAGTGGCTTTTTTTGAGCGCCCTTTGGCGTTATCACGATTGTTAATGGTCAAACTCTCCTCGTTAAATTTATCTTTTCCATCCACTAGCTTCCAATGGCGTACTTTAACCACTCGTTAGGCCAAGGCCTAACGAGACATAAACTACAGCCTACCGCGCTTAGCGACAGCGTCGGCCAAGAGTTTAGCAAAGTCATCAATGGAGTATGTTCCAAGGTCATCGCCGGTGCGAGTTCGCACTGTAACGGTGTTATTTGCTACCTCTTGATCACCCACTACTAAGAGGTATGGAACCTTTTGGATGGTGTGCTCGCGGATTTTAAAGCCGATCTTCTCATTTCTCAAGTCAGAAAACACGCGAAAACCTTTGTTTTGCAAGGTTTTCTGCACATTTTCAGCATATTCTGCCTGATTATCGGTAATATTGAGCACGACAGCCTGTTCTGGCGCCAACCACGGAGGAAATGCGCCTTCGTAATTTTCGATCAAAATCCCAATAAATCGCTCAAATGACCCTAGTATGGCGCGGTGCAACATAACCGGAACCTGCCGTGAACCATCCTCTGCAACATACTGGGCATCGAGACGACCCGGCATAGAAAAGTCGACCTGAATCGTACCGCACTGCCAAACTCGACCAATACAGTCTTTTAACGAGAATTCAATTTTCGGCCCGTAGAATGCGCCCTCGCCCGGCAAGTATTCGAACGGCAAACCTTTGCTATCTAGCGCATCTGCGAGTGCTTTTTCGGCCTTATCCCACACTTCGTCACTGCCAACACGCTCTTCAGGGCGAGTTGATAAGCGGATGATTACGTCGTCAAAGCCAAAATCCCGATAAACCTCGTAAAGCAGATCCGTAAAGGTTGAAACTTCATCTTGAATAGCATCTTCAGCACAAAAGATATGAGCGTCATCTTGAACAAAACCGCGCACACGCATAATACCCAACAAGGTGCCAGATGCCTCGTTGCGATGGCAGGATCCAAATTCTGCCAGGCGCATTGGAAGATCACGGTAGCTCTTCAAACCCTGATTAAAAACTTGGATATGACAAGGGCAATTCATCGGCTTTACAGCGTAATCGCGCGATTCAGACTCTACCGTAAACATATTCGAACGGAATTTGTCCCAGTGACCAGATCGCTCCCACAGAGAACGATCGACAATCTGAGGGGTTTTGATCTCTAAATAGCCATTATCACGCTGCACTTGACGCATGTAAGACTCAATCGCGGTGTAAATAGACCAGCCTTTTGGATGCCAGAACACCATTCCTGGCGCTTCTTCTTGAATATGAAATAGGTCGAACTTTTTGCCTAGTTTGCGGTGATCGCGCTTTTCGGCTTCCGCCAAGCGATTCAAGTGTGCCTTCAAGTCTTTCTTATTTGCCCAGGCAGTGCCGTAGACACGCTGCAGCTGCTTATTATCTGAATCGCCACGCCAGTAGGCGCCAGACACTCGCATCAACTTGAAGTAATGGCAAAAACGCATATTCGGAACGTGCGGGCCGCGACACATATCGACATATTCTTCGTGATGATACAGGCCGGGCTGAGCGTCGCGAGGGATGTCGCGCTCTAGAATTTCTAGTTTGTAGCCTTCACCCCTCTCGGTAAATACATCTACAGCCTCTTGCCACGACACGTTTTTCTTGATTACGTCATAGTCCGTCTTGGCAAGATCGAGCATGCGCTTTTCCAGTGCGGCCACATCTTCGTCGGTAAGGCGCCGCTCCAGATCAATGTCGTAATAGAAGCCATTTTCGATCACAGGACCAATCGCCATTTTCACGTCCGGCCAAAGCTGCTTGATCGCATGCCCCAACAGGTGGGCGCAGGAGTGACGAAGAACCTCCAAGCCAAGCTCATCGCGTGTAGTAATAATGGTAACCTCAGCATCAGCGCTGATCAGGTCGGTCGCATCTACGGCGACGCCATCCACCATGCCGGCAATTGTTGCCTTGGCGAGGCCTGGACCAATGTCGGCGGCAACATCAAGCACGGAAACTGGGTTTTCAAACGTGCGAGTAGAGCCATCAGGAAGTGTGATAACAGGCATGATCTATCCTTTACATCAGTGGTGACCCCTACCAAAGGCCACATGAATAAGACATATATTAGTAAGTACGGCAGGAGGAGCGGGATTATAAAGGCAGTACAAGCGCTGCACAAACGGTTCTCACCAAAAGCTCAAATTTCAAGCAATTCAACCATTTATACAATTCTTTTCATGCGGATGATTGACTGCTCTGCAAAACATCTTAATATGCGTGCAGTAGTTTAGTTACACCCTCTTTATATAGCCGAACATCAGAAACTTGGAATTTGATGAGCGTCCTCTCAAACACACAAAACCGTACAACGATTACACCGTACGAAAAACGTACTAGATCGTTGCGTACCAAATCGCTGCGGACTAAATCTTTGCGTACTACAGCCTCGCGCGCTGTTGCGCTATGGCGCTCNNCCTCAACACTGTTTTCACAGGCAACGTTTTCTAGGGAAAAGTCATTGTTTTCAAGGGTAAGATTTCCACGATTAAGGTTTTCGCGAGCAAAAATATTCACGCTATGGGTTCTAGTACTTTGCGTGCCTAGCGCCTTGGCTGACCCTTGGGTCAATACTGGAGACGAGCGCACTCGCCATCACTTACAAATGCTGGCTAGCTCGGGCAAGCTAAATGTACCGCTTAACACTTGGCCGGTGATGTGGATCGACATCAAGCAAGCCCTCGATGAAATAAAAGTCGAAGAACTAAGCAAAGCGGAGGTCTGGTCCTACCGCTATCTAAAGCATTCACTCGCCCTCGCCCAGCGACCAGCAACAACCAAAGCACAGCTCAACTTAAATAACAGCCCGCAAGCGTTTACCGCCTTCGCTGACGACAGCCGCGAACAAGCTAGCGCATCTGTTAGTCTTAGCGAACAATCCGAAAATCACGCAAGTAAAATTCAGGCAAATATCTATTACGATGCTGTCGATGGTGATAAATATAGCTTTGATGGAAGCTATTCAGCCCTAGCCTTAGGCAATTGGGTGCTCGGCATAGCGGCAATCGACCGATGGTGGGGCCCCGGGTGGCAATCGAGCTTAATTCTTTCGAACGCTACGCGCCCTGCTCAGGGACTTTTCTTACAGCGTAAATCGACCGAGGCTTTCAGCAGCGCNGGGCTAAATCTNCTCGGGCCTTGGAGCCTTACGCTCATCGCCAATCAACTTGAAGGTAGCAGGCAGGTAAAAAACACCAAACTAGTGGGAGCGCGCCTAAACATCAAACCGATCCCTATACTAGAGCTTGGCTTGAGTCGTTCCGCGTCGTTTGGGGTGGAAAGGGGCAGCCCGAATCTGGACAGAGCTTTATCGATGCATTAACGGGGTCGGATACCAACAAACAACTACTTAGCTACGACGCGCAGTTACAACTTCCAATAGTTAAAGGCATCTCCGCCAGCATCTACGGGCAACTACTCAGAGAGTCGTCAAACACAACAAACGGCGATACCAATCAATCCAGCCTAGCGGGAGTCGAGCTTATCTATTCCACTGGCTTTGTTCAGTCGCATATCACCCTAGAGCAAAGCGATACTTTTGGAGACGACAACCAAGCCTATAGCCACAGCACTTATCAAACTGGCTATCAAAACAATGGCCGCCCACTCGGCAGTAGCTTTTATTCCAACGCAAAATCAACGACTTTGCTTCGGCCAGCATTACTTAGCCAACGGCCAGCAATTTAGCTGGACTTTGGGCCAAGTCGAGATCACGCCTATCGACCCAGCTCATCCGTTTGGCGATACGCCACTCGATCAGGAATTCGCGGAACTCAGCTACAAAATTCCACTGGGACGCTTTACTCAGCTCGACACCGGCATCCATTTTTTCAAAGAGCCTATGTCGATACAGTCGCAGCGCATATACAGCGGCGGCTATTTGGGCTTTAGATTTATTTGGTAAAAACAGACATACACTCAACCTTTGACTACAATGCCTCCGGGTAAACATTGCGCAAGAAATTAAGAGTACAACTATCCAATGATGACTAAATTCGCTGCTATTACATCCGCCCTTCTCATTTCGACCGCGATCATGCTGCTCGGCACAAGTGCCCATGCGCAGCAACCAACCGCAGCACAAATAGAGCAGTTCAAGCGCCTTTCACCCGCGGAGCAGCAAGCCTTAGCATCATCGATGGGCATTAACCTAAAAGACTTTAGCGGTCTGTTAGGCAGCGATAGCGCGCAGCCATCCATCACACCCGATAACATCAGCGGAAATCGTAAAGCAAAGCCTGAACCCCAGTCCGAACTAGAGAAAAATGCCTCTCTGGCCACCGACGAGCTAAGCCTCGACGAAGGCGAAGAAATCGGCACTCTAGACACCAAACTCGAACTATTTGGCTACGACATTTTTCAATTTGGTGCCGATTCTTTTACACCTGCCACCGACATCCCTATCCAAGCCAATTATATTCTTGGCCCAGGCGATAGCTTAACGGTGCAACTCTATGGCAAAGAAAACGCCACCCATACACTGACCGTTGACCGCAACGGACAAATTTCATTTCCTAACATTGGTCCGGTTACGCTCGCGGGTATGAACTTCACCCAAGCTACCGGCAAGATCAATGAGATCGTTAGCGAGCAGATGATTGGTGTTAAATCGTCGGTTACCATGGGTGCTCTTAGAACCGTTCGCATCTTTGTTTTGGGTGAAGCGAATGTGCCCGGCTCCTATGTTGTCGGCTCGCTTTCAACCATGACAAACGCCATCTTCGCTTCTGGTGGTATTACTAAAATTGGCTCGTTGCGCAACATCCAACTTAAGCGAGCCGGAAAAATCGTTACCACCCTCGACCTCTATGACTTATTGCTTAATGGTGACACCAGTAAAGACGCTCGATTATTGCCCGGTGACGTTATTTTTGTTCCGCCGATCGGCAAAACCGTAGGTGTTTCTGGCGATGTAAAACGCCCCGCGATCTACGAATTGCGAAACGAAAAAAGTGTCGCCGAAGTTCTGAGCCTTGCCGGAGGCTTGCTACCCACCGCCTATGTACCCGCCTCACGTATTGAACGCATCATTACTGAAAGCGGCGAAAAGACCATGGTCAACTTGGACCTTTCTACTGATTCTGGTCGCCGTTTCAAAGTAAAAGACGCCGATGTTATCCAGATTTCATCAGCGCTGGATACCATGCGTGATATCGTCAAACTCGAAGGGCCACGTAAAGCGTCCCGGCGGATTCGCTTGGCGGCCACAAATGCGCTTTACCGATNTTGTTATTAACGTCGACGACTTGTTGGCCAACCCCGATATCGAAGTGGGCCTGATTCAGAGAGAAGAAAAATCAACACGCAAAATTGAAGTGATTACCTTTTCACCTCGACTGGCCTTCGAACACCCACACAGCTCCAACAATCCACTGCTTGAATCACGCGATACGATTACCCTCTTCGACTACGAAACCAATCGCAGCGAACTGCTAGATGACCTGCTTGCGCGCCTAACAACACAAGCCAATTTCGAGCAGCGCGAACAAAGTATCGAAATTAACGGCAGTGTGCGCTTTCCCGGCAAATACCCCTTAGCGCACGACCTGACAGTAAAAGACGCCGTTAATTTAGCCGGCGGCCTAACCGAAAGTGCGCTCGATTCCTCCGGTGAAATTACACGCTACGATCTCAACGAAGATCGAACTACCGTTGTGATGCATATTGATTTGGATATGCGTTTTGATAACCCGCTGCTCAATGCGGGCGATACCCTGCGTATAAAGCAAGTTCCCCTATGGCAAGACAAGGAATCGATTTCGCTATTGGGTGAAGTTCTCCACCCTGGTGTTTATTCCATCCTGCCCGGCGAAACGTTAATGGACGTTTTACACCGCGCTGGCGGCCTTACCCCCCACGCTTACCCTGAAGGAGCGGTGTTCTCGCGCGAGCAACTGCGGCGCCTAGAAGCCGAGCGACTGGAAGCACTAAAGGCTCAAATAGAATCCGATATTGTTGCCGCCAGCTTGCAAGACAGCACAGCAGCCAAAAAAGCTGTGGACAAAAGCCAAGCCGATCAGATTATGAAAAACCTCGACGGCGTAAAACCCCTCGGGCGCATGGTGATCGATCTCCCCTCGATCATAAAAACACCGAATCAATACGATTTTCAGTTAGTTGATGGCGACACACTAGATATCCCGCGCTACAAGCCTTCGGTAACGGTGGTGGGCGAAGTCCAGTACCCCACTTCGCACTTTTTTCGACAAAAAGCTATCCGTTGAAGATTATGTCGATCGCTCCGGTGGCACCAAACACAATGCCGATCGAAACCGAATCTATATTGTGAAAGCCAACGGTCGCGTTTACCTTCCCAGCAACTCGACCTGGTTCCGCTCTCGCGGGCAGGCTATTGACCCAGGCGACACTATCGTCGTGCCGCTAGAGACCGATAAGGTAGACGCACTAACACTTTGGAGTAGCGTCACCCAAATGATGTATCAAGCAGCCTTGGGTATTGCTGCAATCGGCAAGCTTTAACAACCGATTACCCTGCGCAAAAGGCAGGCGTGAAAAATTGCAATTTTCTGTAGTCTTAGCGCTTGCCCAAGTTTTTGTTCCCCGATACAATACGCGCCCTCGCGTAGCCGCCGATTCGAACCTAAGGGTTTAGTTCTTCCAAGAATCTGGCGCTAAGCAAGTGCTATACCCTAGGACCATAGCTCAGTTGGTTAGAGCGCTACCTTGACATGGTAGAGGTCGGCGGTTCAAATCCGCCTGGTCCTACCACTTTTTCATTCGGCGGCTGGTTTTCGCAAGCACCGTTGAGCCAGTGGAAAGCTAAGCTAAGGGCAATTACAGCTGCACCGATTTATTTTTGTACAGCCGTGATTAACCCAATAAAATCAATGAGTTATTTTTTATTGATGGAGCTTGACAGGGTAGAAACACATCGCTAAGATACGCGCTCTTTCGGGGATGACCCAAAGAAAATTCCGCCTTAGCTCAGTTGGTAGAGCAAATGACTGTTAATCATTAGGTCGCTGGTTCGAGCCCAGCAGGCGGAGCCAAATTTAAAAACCTCTTCAGAAATGAAGAGGTTTTTTTTCGCCTTAGCTTTTTNCTCACCCTCACATCAGTTTTAACTACAGTTAACGCTAACTGCCCCANAGAAAGAAAGGTAAGCCTCATACACCGCTCTAACCACAACCAGCCTTGCATTCCGCTGTACAATCTACCGGCCCACCTAGCAGTACAAGTCGCCTTGCGATTTGACTGTAAACACTCGCCTTACGATTGGCCGTCCACCACACACCCTCGATAAGACAGGTTTTTATGAGCGCCCCACTGCTAGCCGATATCACCGTAACCAGCCTATCGTTTAACGCCTTGTGCGCATTCGGACTCTTTTCCCTCGTCACTGGTATGTCGAAGTCCGGCGTGCAAGGCGTAGGAACAGCGGCTATTCCCTTGTTAGCCATGGTCTATGGCGGCAAGCTGTCTGCAGGCGTGGCACTACCGACACTCATACTGGCCGATATTCTCGCTGTCGCTTACTACCATCGTCATGCGGATTGGTCGATCTTGTGGCGTTTACTTCCGTGGGCGGCTGGAGGCGTATTAATCGGGACTTGGTTTGGTCAGCAAATTGATGACTCAAGCTTTCGAAAGATTATGGGCGTGATTATTTTCGCCAGTCTGGTCATTATGATTTGGTTAGAGCGAGGCAATAAAGGCAAGATTCCCAACCACTTTACCTTTACAGCAGTCGTCGGGATTTTGGGCGGCTTTACCACCATGGTAGGCAACTTAGCGGGACCGGTTATGGCGGTGTATCTATTGAGTGCACGCTTGCCGAAGAATAATTACATCGGCACTGCTGCGTGGTTTTTTCTAGTGATCAATCTCTTTAAGGTGCCATTCCATGTGTTCGTCTGGCAGACAATCAATATTGATACGCTATTATTGAATTTGGCTGGGCTGCCCATTATTGCCTTGGGGGTTTACCTCGGAATATGGATCGTTAAAAAAATACCCAGCCAACATTATCGTTGGTTTATTATTGCCACCACGGCAATTTCAGCCGTGTTCATGGTGCTGTAGTTTCAACAACTATAGATTCAGCTACAATAGATTCAGCTACAATTATCGGTCGAAGTAATTAGCTAGTTCGAACAACGTAAAGCTTGCCGACGGCAGCTCGCTTCACCTCAACTTCGGTTCCAGCAACGATAAGCTCTTCATGTTCATCAAACAACTCTAGGTCCCATTCAATACCAGAATAGCGCTGCGTNACAACATCTGTAACACCTGCATTGGCAGCTAAGTCGGCGCTTAAGCGAAACTTAACGCCGGCAAANGCGTTCGGCTGTATCTCCGGCGACTGCTGAGAGTTTTGGAATTTTCGCATCGGCTTCCAAAGTAGCGCGGTAGCTAGCAAGGAAAATATTCCAACAGAAATTGAAATCGGCAGCAACGCCGGCTCAAGTATTCCAACATAAAGAATTAGCGCTGTAACAAAGCAACCTAGGGCGATAAAAAGTAGAAAGAGCGTGCTGAAACCAAACACCACAAATTCTAGAATCACCAAACTCACACCCACTATGGTTAACCACGTTGGGTAACTAATCACTAAATCATTCATAGTTGTCGCCCCACTATTTAGCCTTAGTTGCGTTCAAAACCGCCATCGCCTGGGCTACCACTGACGCCGGATCAGTACCTTGATCGGGCAACAAAACTACTGAAGATTCTTTGGCAATAGCATGACGCGCNTCAATCGCTTTAGTCGCCAAATCCAACTGTACAGCCGACTGACCTTCAACCGTACTCGATACCGAGCCGATAACACGCAAGGCATCCGCCTGCGCCTGCGCAACCGCCATAATCGCCTCAGCTTCACCCTGAGCCGATAAAATTTGCTGCTGCTTGTCACCCTCTGCTGCCAATACCTGCGACTGACGATCGCCCTCGGCGCGATTAATGACCGCCTGCTTATCACCTTCAGACTCAAGAATTTTAGCGCGACGCTCACGCTCAGCACGCATTTGTGATTCCATTGCCGACATCACGGACTGCGGTGGAATAATATCTTTAATTTCGTAGCGCAATACCACAACACCCCAAGGTTCCGCGGCTTCGTTTATGGCTTGAACAATATTAGTATTCAAAACATCACGCTCTTCAAAGGTTTTATCCAATTCCATTTTGCCGATTTCTGAACGCATGGTTGTTTGCGCTAACTGCACAACAGCGAAGCTATAATCCTCTACACCGTAGGAGGCTCTGTAAGCGTCGATTACCCGAAAATACAACACTCCATCAACCGTAAGGGAAATATTATCGCGCGTAATAGCGCCCTGACTGGGAACATCTACCGCTTGTTCTTTTAATGAACGATTGTGCGCAACCCTCTCGAATAACGGAATTACAAGGTTCATACCCGCGTCGAGAGTGCGATTGTACTTACCGAAACGCTCAATCACATAAGCGCTATTTTGCGGCACAAAGCGAATTAACTTTGTCAGCAGGAAGATAATAAAAATCAGCACAAAAGCCTGAATCGAAAAAATATTACCTACAAGTGTTTGAGCGTCCATTTCTATCTCCTAGTGAAGTGAAAACCATAAAAATCATTCTTGGCGAATTTGCCACAGTGAGCGACTAAATAAAAAGACTACAAACAATAACACACTAGCGATAGCCATCGCCTGAAAGAGCTCCCCGACGGCATGATATTCCGCTACATAACCGACCACCAAAGCGCCGAGCGGAGCCATACCAAAAAGCGTCATCTGATAAATCGACACCAACCGCCCTTTTAACTCCGGTTGCTTAGCCGCAAGTTGTTGCAGTACAACACGACAGTGGGTTGACGAATGCCCCGCAACCCATCCCCAAAAAACTAACAGCATATAAAGGCCTGTCAATGTCGGCGTCCGAGCGAGCGCGAAGCCGACGATTGCAGAATAAAGCAAGCTAAATAATGCGCCCTGCCCAGGGAAATGTTGCTTGGGTTTATTCAACAACAGTAAATAAGCCAACAACATTCCAGCGACAAAACTAAATTGCAGCATACCGTATTGGAGCGCATTAAGGTGGTACACGTCACGCGCAATTATAGGTACCGCCACCAAGAAAACGCCCATATGAACGAAACCGTTAAAAGCAATCAACGCCAACAAATGGCCCATTGGTTTATCTTTCAGAACAAACGCTATCCCCTGCTTGAGTTCGGTTCGAAAACCTCGTTCTAGATTTGAACTGAGTTCACGCCCGGGAGGCTCAGCTGCAACACTCAATTTTTGCAGACTAAGCCTATAGAGCAGCGCAGCAGAGATAAGTGTCGCGATTATCTGGGCTCCAATAATTGCCAGCAAACCAACATATTCCGAAGATGAGGCCAACACAATACCCAAACTCTGCAAACTAAATTGCACTAAGCTCGCCCGTGAAATTTTAATTTGCAAACTATGATCGGATAGTTCCCCGACGATTTTCTCGCGTACAGGCTGAACAAAAGCATTAGCCGTCCCAACGAGCACGGCATATACAAGTAAATAGGAAAAATTTAGGCTGTTTTTATACACCAACAACGCCAGCCCTATAAAACTCAACACCATTAAAATTTGGGCTAATACCATTAACAGTATCGGCCGAGTACGATCAGCCCAAACCCCCGCCACCAACATCCAACCAATCGTCGGCAACAGCGCAGCGCATTGCACCCAACCAATCTCAACAGAGGTTAAATGTAAGAGCTGAATCGATAACCACGCCAATAAAACCTGGTGAATACCAGTGGCAAATGACGCGGCGCCATGTGCTGTTAAAAAAACGCGAACAGAATGCATTATTACTCAGTTTAGCCCCAGTTTTGAGGCGAAAAACAAAAAAAAGGGTTCTAAACAACGCTTAGAACCCTTCCCGTTAAGACCTACTCAAGCTTGCGCCCAAGCCGGTTTATTACAGTTTATAGCCAGACTCTTCGTGCTGCACTATATCCAAGCCCTGAGTTTCTTCGTCGCGACTGACACGAATACCACCCGTCAGCAGGCCGGTAAATTTGATCAATAAAAAGGTCACTAACGCGGTATAGACCCCTGTAGCGGCCACACCAATGACTTGGACTTTAACCTGTGCAAACATGGTTTCATTGCCGTCGCCGAAACCAAAGCCGGAAAAAATACCCAATTCAGTAGACGAGAAGATCCCCGCCGCAATAGTCCCGAGAATACCACCAACACCGTGCACGGGGAAAACATCCAAGGAGTCATCAATTATCAACTTACGTTTAATAAACTGCGTAGCGTAAAAACATACAATACCCGCGGTTAAGCCTATTACCACCGCTCCCATGGGGCCAACATAACCAGACGCAGGTGTAATCGTACCTAAGCCTGCGACCATACCGGTAACAATACCTAGCACACTCGGCTTACCAAACTTGCTCCACTCCATTGTCATCCAAGCTAATGAGCCAGCAGCAGCCGAAATATGGGTTACCAACATCGCCATAGCGGCGTCGCCATTTGCCGCCAAAGCGCTACCAGCGTTAAAGCCGAACCAACCCACCCACAACATGCCAGCACCGGTGACGGTCATGGTCATATTATGAGGCGGCATCGCCTGATCCGGGAAGCCATTGCGATTGCCGATCATTAGTGCGGTAACGAGCGCCGCCACACCAGCGGTAACGTGAACAACCGTACCACCGGCAAAGTCGAGCAACCCCATTTGCGCCAACCAGCCGCCACCCCACACCCAGTGACACACGGGTGCGTATACGAAAATGATCCACAACAAGCTAAAAATCATCACCGAAGAAAATTTCATCCGCTCCGCGAAGGCACCAACAATCAGCGCTGGGGTTATGATCACAAAGGTCATTTGAAAGATTGCGAACAGTGACTCAGGGATATCACCCGCTAGCGTATCCTTGCCTATTGCAGCGAAAAACGCGTTGCTAAAATCACCAATCAACAAATTACCTTCGCCGAACGCTAGGCTATAGCCAAACGCCAACCAAACCAAGGACGCCATACAGGCGATGCCGAAACATTGCATCAACACCGACAGCACGTTCTTGGTCCTAACCAAACCACCATAAAATAGTGATAAACCCGGCAAGGTCATAAACAAAACTAAAGCCGTTGCAGTCAAGATCCATGCGGTATTGGAACCGCTAAGCTCATCGGCCATAGCCAGACTCGGGAATAGCATTGCCAGCGCCGCCGCAAGACAAACAGAGATTTTCATTTATCGCTCCTAATTCGAATTATTCTTTTTTATATTCTTGTCGATTTTGGGGGCAAGATTGCACCAAATTAAGGCTAGCGCCTTTTATTATTGTCGTTTTCCAATCTTACGAAGGCGTCAGGCTAAGCCCAGCGGCCAGTTCTACTTAAGGCACTCAAACTCTAACAAGAGTCGAAAGTGCCGTGAGCAGCGCTAAAAATCGCCCTGCGTCAGAGTGGTGCAACAATACCACAGAGCATTACTGATTTCGACACAGTTCAGCGCTGAAAAAGCAAGGTGGCTTAGCGTCTAAAACCGGGCCGGACACAAGCATAAATCAAGACCTAAACCACGCCTGAATTAGGGCCTGAACTTAGCAACGCGGCGACGTAGCAAGGCGATAGCCTGAGGCTGAGCACGATAAGCGACGCGCTCATAGCTACTGACAATGTCATCGAATTGAGTGCCCAATTGCGGAAATTCGCTTTTTACCCGCGCGGCAAATGCGCGCGGTGTTTCAGATGGGTTCGATATAAACCCGCGGGATGATAGACGCGCTTTCGCGCGATTTTAACAACTGTGTTTCCAAGGCCAAGCGTGGTCGTGACCGCAATGCCAAACCCATCAAGAAATACAGCCCCAAAAGGCCGAAAAGACTGCCGATGAAAAATAGCGCCGTGCGCCACGGATCCAGAGACCCGAGTAAACGCTGCAGTGTTTGTGACTTCTTTTCGTTATCCCAGCTCAACACGGTTTTGTGCCAAAGATAATCCCACTGTTCAATACGTGATTGCATTCGATACACCCACATACCCGCAAACCCCGCGTCTGCTCCTACCCTCACCAAGTCACTATCCGAGGCGTTTAAAGATTCGGAAAAACCGCGCTCAATTCGCGCGGGAGCGACAGCCGCAGTTGGGTCAACCCGAATCCAGCCGCGCCCCTCTAACCAAATCTCAGCCCAAGCATGCGCGTCAGATTGACGCACAACTAAATGTTCACTGCCGGTTTTGTACTCCCCGCCCTGATAGCCCACCACTACGCGAGCGGGAATACCGGCAGCACGCATTAGAAATGTAAACGCCGAGGCAAAGTGTTCGCAAAACCCACGCTGAGACTCGAATAGAAACTCATCAATCGAATCTACGCCGAGTGTTGGCGGTTGCAATGTATAGGTGAAATCGTCACCAAACATCGCTAAGGCTCTATTCACGATCGCTTCTGCACTCAAATTTTGCGCTTGCCAATCAGCCACTAATCGACGGGAGCCGGGGTTGCCCACTTTTGGCAAAGCCAATTGCACATCACGTTCATCAACCGAAAGCTGCTCGGTACTCACACTGTAGCGCTGCAGTGATTGCACCTTGTAGTAGCTTCGCGCTGTAACACGTTCTGTTGCGAGCAATAAATAGTTATTGGTGAAGAGAGTGCGCAGGGCTTGGCTTTCAACCTTAACCGCTGGCATCAACGTAAACAGCCACGAATAACCGTGAGGCTCCAACATGACGCTGTAGTCGTAACGCTGCTCAGGTTCGAGGTTGTTGAGGCGCCAATCAGGATGCAGCTGCGAACTGCTGCGAGCGCCATTGATAATCGGGTACCAGCGCTGCTTTCGCTCCCATTTACGGCCGTCAAACGCGTCCAACACTAAACCGCGCCAGTAGCGGTTTTGAGGCGCTGGAATATCACCCTCGTTAAAGCTAACGCGAAAAGCAATTGCGTTATTACGTGCAAGATTCGCAAGGTCACCGGGCGACATATCCTCACTAAAGCCCATTTTTGCCTGTTCCTGAATCAATGGAACTGACCAAATTTGACCGAGCCGAGGCATAGTAATGAAGAGCAGTAGCATGACCGGAATAGCTTGCAGCAAAATAACGAGCGAGTGTTTGAGCTGGCGACGCCAGCGCAAATGTCGATGCTGAAATAGTGACTGCAGTGCCGCTAACAACACCAGCGTGCAAGCCACGCCGTAAAAACTCAACCACAGGGTTTGATTAAAAATAAGTTGCGCGGCGATGGCCACAAAACCGATATACAAAACCAACAGTAAATCGTTGCGAGATTTAACCTCTACCAGCTTCAGAGTGAAGGCTAAAACAAGAAACGCCACCATAGGCTCGATACCAAGGAAGCGATTAAAACTTAAATAGAGCCCGCCTACCCCCACAGCCCCGAGTAAAGCTTTGACCGTCGAACTGGGAAAACCCCAAACACCGCGAAACACCTGAACNCGCAGAATAACGGCGGCCGCCCAGAGGAAAGGCAACCATTTAGGCAAATAGAAAAACAAGGGTAGAAGCGTTAAACCCTGTGCCACAAACATCCAAGCCAAGGCCGATCGATTTACCTGAGTCTGCGCCAAATGCTCGGCCATATCGCCGCCGCTAGCTTCAGAGCTATAAGTNGAATCACTGCCCTTGCGGCCCGCTACACCTCCCGCTGCGCGCTTCACGGAACACCATCGCCAAGGCCGAACAAAGCCAAATGCTCCAGCACTTTGCGCTTATGATCCTCACCTCGATTGGGGGCGAGGGTAACCCCTGGCAGTCGCAAACCATAAAATTCATCTTCGCGATGAAGCGCCACGGCGAGGTAGCTCAACATTGATAAACCCTCTTCCAAATCGGAAGTTGGCAATAGGTCTAGGCTTAGCCAGAGTTCTCGCGACAAGTTCTGGCCGAACTCTTTTACATATAAACCTCGTTCACGCGCGTAAACCTTCCACGCAATATGTTTTAACGAATCACCGGCTCGAAACTCGCGAAGACCGCTAAAATCATCACCACCACGAAGCGGATGAAAGCCCTCATCTTCACCCTCGCCACCGCCTTGACTCGGTTTGTCTGTCTCAACCAAGCGCGGATAAATCAACGCCTGAGCGTCCCACACCAGCCAAGTCCAGCAACGTAATATTCCAAGCGGAAAGTGACTTTCTAACAATAAACGCCCGGGCTTTAACCAGCCTCGTTGCGGCGCGAATAAAGGCACAGAAATTGTAACCATCTCGGCGGGGGGCACATCAATATGAATTAGTCTTTGCTCGCTGCGCTGCCACTTAGCTTCAAGATTTTCAACAAAGCGGCCGGACGAACTCGTCAATTTAAAATGAAAATCAACCTCGCTACCGGCATGGGCCTGCCCTGCCCCCACATAGGTAATATCTAAGCCGGAAAGATTCGCGTGAGTTCGCAGAATCGCCACCACNAAAATACTGGTCAGCAGGAATGAGAGCCCAAGAATGGGGTTATTCTGATAGTTCGTTCCCAACAGCCATAACAACAGCACCACACCAATAAAGCCAATACCGCGCCAGCTGGGGAATATATAGAGTTTTTTACGGGTTAATAGATGGCGGTTATCGGCGGGGGTATGTTTGTCTACCCAGCGAAAAAATCGCACCTCGGCGCGCAACCGTAAAGCGCTGAACAACGGATCAAATAACGCTGAAAAAAAACCACTGACACCAGAAGGTTTTGACATTTTCGAGGCTGGGGTCCATAGGGCTCACCACTCGCGTATTCAACGCGTTTCAATCACGCTCACGCTGTTGAGTAAATGGTCGACCAAACTGCGTGTTGGACTCGCCTGCCCACTTACCGAATGGGAGTGAACCCCACGAACTCGGTGCCCCACAACCGCCGACATGACCGCCTGCAAATCATCGGGCAAGAGGTATTCTCGGTTGTCGATTAAGGCCCAAGCCTTAGCCGCGCGCAGCCACGCCATGGCGCCACGGGGTGATAGCCCGTAGGTGAAGCTTTCATCATTGCGGGTAAATTCCACCATGCGCTGTAAGTAATCCAGCAACTGCTGAGTGGCCTTTACGTCTTGTACTTGCGCCTGAAGGCTCTGCAACTGGGGCAAATCGATAACCGGTTCGATCTCAGCTAAGCGCGCACGCGGGTCGACACCCTCAAAAAGTTGCCGCTCGGCTTTTCGATTAGGATAACCCAACGAAATACGCATAAGGAATCGATCTAGCTGTGACTCGGGCAAGGGATAGGTTCCCGCCTGCGACAAGGGGTTTTGCGTGGCAATCACAAAAAAAGGTTCCGGGAGTGGTCGAGTTTCACCCTCTACCGTCACTTGGCGCTCTTCCATTGCCTCTAACAATGCACTTTGTGTTTTAGGGGTAGAACGATTAATTTCGTCGGCCAATAGCACCTGAGTAAAAACCGGCCCTGGGTGGAAGTGAAACTGAGATTTTTCACGCTCATAGACGGCGCTGCCAAGAATGTCCCCCGGCAGTAAATCGCTGGTAAATTGCACCCGCTGGTACGCCAATCCCAACACCCGTGACAAACACTGCGCCAAGGTGGTTTTGCCCATTCCCGGCAAATCTTCAATCAACAAATGTCCTTTCGCAAACAGACACGCAAGCGCCAGCTTAACCTGAGGCTCTTTGCCCAAAAGAACGGTACCGATCTGAGTCGTGAGTGCTGAAATTGTATTATTCATCTTGGAAGCATAGTTCCTATCTGGTCGGTTTTGTAGTCGGCTTTACTATCAATGGCGCTTATTGCTGCACGAGCTTTTCTGAGAGATGGGTAATAATGAATAGGCTTAGCCGCTAAGTGATTTAGCACGCATATGAACGTTTCGATAAAACCCGTTACTGTAAACGCAGGTTATCCAAATAAAACGTACGCGCGGTCTTTGTCCGATACGCATAAAAAATAACTTCCTTGATTTTACTCATATCCATTTCACGCTCGGCCGGACCAGCTTTAACCTTGCCCAGAGGAATACGGATCTGCTGATAGCCTGGTTTTACCGTAATAGAACGATTGTATCGATCGGAGTAGCGATGATTGTGATTAAGGTCGTTAATACGCAAATACATTTTTGCGTTTTCAGATTCTGCGCTAAACAAATCGAATACTAGATAGTCGTAATTACTCCAATCCCGTACAACCCCGTAAAATTGAATTCCCGGCCAACTACCAGGCCAAATTTGAAGACGCGCAACCTGAGTTGAGTGACCCTTCCATTCGGGTGGCGGCGCTTCAAACTTAAGTACAGCACTCGATGTTTTGGAAACAAAAACATTTAACCAGCGGCTATCAAAATCGGCTAACAGCGGCAATTCGGCCCTAACCACCTGCTCGGCTACGGCGTACTTTAGCGGTGTAAACAATGCGCGGCTCATAACGCCTAGCGCGATTGGTATCAACAGCCAACGGATGTAGCGATAGCGAGATGNGGGACTAAAATGAAAAGCGCCGTAGGTTAACAGCCCAGCAAAAGTGCCAACGCCATCTAAACCAAGGTCGCTCCAGCTGGACTGNCTACCGACAAACCCCTGTACCACCTCTACCATGCCGCCAAAAAGCAAACACAAAATGCCAATCACCATTAGAGCAACCACACCCAAGCGACGATGAAAGTAAAACGTAGCGGCGTAGCAAAGTGCGAGGGAAAGCTCAAGAAAAGCGAGGGAGTGCCCTGCATTTTGCAAGGACATCCAAAACAGTGTTTTACCGGGCAAGCGATAAAGGAACAGTAACCAGAGATTGAAAAAGATTGCCGCGACAACGACGATAATGCCAATCCATCGCACCTGTCGCACATTGCGGGAAAAGAAAGCCACGACAGTCCTTTTAATTTCAGCCACCGTAAAGCGGCTTTTTGGTGGCAATGAAACCAAGTTTAACCGACCTGACCCAAGCCTCGTTCAAGATCTTTTTTAAGATCTCCAACAGCTTCAAGACCGACTGCGACACGAATCAGGTTATCGGTAATACCGGCATTCAGTTTTTCCTCTGGGGACAAACGGCCGTGAGTAGTCGTTGCGGGATGTACAATCGTTGATTTTGCATCACCTAAATTTGCAGTAAGCGAAATAATTCGAGCCGCGTCAATCACTCGCCACGCCTCTTCTCTACCGCCTTTGACACAAAATGAGAGCACCCCACCAAACGCAGTCTGTTGGCGCTTGGCTAATTCGTGACCGGGATGATCTTCCAAACCAGCGTAGAAAACTCGCTCCACATTGGGATGTTTGTCGAGCCAGCGCGCCAGCTCCAAGGCACTTGCCGAGTGAGCCTCCATACGCAGACGCAAGGTTTCCAAGCCTTTAAGAAAGACCCACGCGTTAAATGGGCTCATACTTGGCCCACAGGTACGAATAAAACCCAGCACCTCATTCATGTGCTCAGCTTTGCCGACCACCGCGCCACCCAGACAACGACCCTGCCCGTCTAGATACTTAGTTGCAGAGTGAATCACCATGTCGGCGCCGAGTTCCAGCGGACGCTGTAAAGCCGGCGTGCAAAAGCAATTATCGACAACCAACAAGGCATCGTGAGCATGGGCGATCGCTGCCAATGCACGAATATCGGCAATATCACTTAAAGGATTCGAGGGGGTCTCTAAAAACAATAAGCGAGTGTTCGGCTTGATCGCCTTCTCCCACGCATCTAAATCCGTGAGATTCACTAAATCAATTTGAACACCAAACTTCTGCAAATACTTGCCAAAAAGTACTGTGGTGGTACCGAACACACTGCGCGAACAGACGATGTGATCACCGGAACTCAACAGCGCCATACAGGTGCTCAGAATTGCCGCCATACCAGAAGCCGTTGCGACCGCCGCCTCAGCTCCTTCTAGTGCCGCAATTCGATCTTGAAAAGTACGCACTGTCGGATTGGTATATCGCGAGTAAACATTGCCCGGCTGCTCGCCGGAAAATCTCGCCGCCGCTTGCGCCGCCGAATCGAACACATAGCTTGAGGTAACAAAAATAGGTTCGCCGTGCTCGCCCTCTTCGGTCCGAACCTGACCTGCGCGCACAGCGAGTGTATCCAGCTCGGCGCCATGTAAAAATTCAAAAGGATCGTTGTGCTCGGCCATTGCTCTATCTGCTCTTATTCGTTTCGCAATTTGTTCGTATTTGTCTTGCTAGTCGTCGTTATTTATTCCGACCATGGCGTTGTCGCTCTGCGCGAGTAAACGTTCACGGCCGGCTTTAACGCGCTCGCCCCGGGCCGTTTCTAAATCATCAAGATAGGCGGCATCTACGTCACCCGTCACGTAACTGCCATCGAAAACAGCACAGTCGAATTTTTTGATTTCGCTGTTACCCTCGCCAGACGCCGCGACTAAATCGTGGAGATCTTGATAGACCAGCCAATCAGCACCAATCGCTTCACAAACCTCCTGCTCGGTACGGCCGTGCGCAATTAGCTCGGCGGCACTAGGCATATCGATACCGTAAACATTTGGATACTTTACCGCAGGCGCGGCGGACGCAAAGTAAACTTTACGAGCGCCGGCCTCTCGCGCCATCATAATAATTTGCTGACATGTGGTGCCGCGAAACAATTGAATCGTCCACTAGCATGACATTTTTTATCGCGAAAACTCCAGGTCGATTACGTTCAACTTTTGACGCACCGACTTACGACGCAAGGTCTGGCCCGGCATGATAAAGGTGCGGCCGATATAGCGGTTTTTAACTAAACCCTCGCGAAACTTCACGCCCAACACATGCGCCATGGCCTGCCCTGCCACGCGACTGCTGTCTGGAATGGGAATAACAACATCGATATCGTGGTCGGGGCGCTCTCGCAAAATCTTATCGGCTAGTTTTTCACCCTGACGCAAACGCGCCTTATATACCGACACGCCATCCATAATGGAATCTGGGCGAGCNAAATAAACATGTTCAAAAATGCAGGGGCTGCACTCCGGCGCCTCGGCACATTGACGAGTATGCAAGTCGCCATCACTGGTTATAAAAATGGCTTCGCCTGGGGCGACATCACGCATTAACTTATAACCCAACACATCGAGAGCTACACTCTCAGAGGCGATCATATATTCGCGGCCGCGATCAGTGTCGCGATAACCAAACACCAACGGGCGAATACCGTGAGGATCGCGAAAAGCCATCACGCCGTAACTGGCGATCATGCCGACCACGGCGTAGCCACCGCGCACGCGTTTGTGAACACCCTCTACCGCTTTAAAGATATCTTCTGGCTCTGGCTTTAATTTACCTTGCAACTGCAGTTCATGGGCAAACACATTCAGCAACACCTCGGAATCTGAGTCGGTGTTAACGTGGCGCAGATCGGCGCGAAACAAATCTTCGCTTAACTGCCGCGTATTAGTGAGATTGCCATTGTGGGCCAACGCAATTCCATAAGGGCGAGTTCACGTAGAACGGCTGAGCCAACGCCGGCCCAGTACTGCCCGCCGTGGNATAGCGAACATGGCCGATTCCCATGTTGCCAACCAAAACGCTGCATATGGCGAGTTCGGAAAACATCTTTTAACAAGTCCAACGGCTTTTTGTTGAGCAAACTTACCGTTGTTACAGGTCATAATACCTGCGGCATCCTGGCCTCGGTGCTGGAGCATCGTCAGGGCGTCGTACAAACCCAAATTTACGTCCTGCTTACCTACTATTCCCACAATACCGCACATAGCTAAAATCCCGATAATGAATGTACTGCCACTCGCCCGAAAGCCAACACCAGCGCTGTAAAAAAAATTATTTAATTAAATTCGTCGCTAAACTTGTGAGTTCTGCCGCCGCTGCGCGGCACCAATCTTCAAATTCCAGCAGATGTGGAATCATCGTTGATTCTTGCCACCAACTATCTTGATCTATAGGAACAACCCCTGGGACGATGATAAGTACGGCCATCACAACAACAAAACCGCGTAACAGACCAAAAATCATACCGAATAGACGATCGGTGCCCGAGAGACCCGTCATTCGAACGAGTTCACCAATAAGGTAATTCACCATTGCGCCAACAATAAGTGTAGCGGCAAACAACACACCAAAGGCGACCATTTCTCGCACTGAAGGCGTGGTGATCTGACTGGCCAGCAAGGCCGACAATTGATTGCTAAAGGTCATGGCAACGAAGAATGCCAATACCCAATTAGCCATTGAAAGAGCTTCTTTTACAAAGCCGCGCTTCAAACTGATTAGGCTGGAGACTACTAGTATTGCAATTATTACCCAATCGGCCGAATTCATGCGTCTGTTTTGCTCGGTTTAAGTCTTCAAAGATTTGAGAATTAATGAGGAGGCGCAATTCTAGCAGAGGCCAGCCCCAAATCGAAACATTGCTGTGCATATGAGTGAGATTAACTTCTTAGGTCAATTTGATTCNGNCGCCACATTCACAGGTTTGGACTACACTTAACAGCGGTGAGTGACAAACCCTAAAGCGCGTAAATTCACAGCTAGCAATTGCGTGGAGCCCCGCCAGAATACACTTTACAATCAACATCAACATATTGACCTAAACTATTGTTTCTTAAGATTTAAAAATGNCAGAGATTCCGTTAAAGCAAATTGACATCATCCGAACCTACAGCCAAAAACGCTGCCTGGTAATTGATGATGTGCCGGAGATACGCACTTCGTTAAAACGTATTCTTGTAGATTTCGGCTCCACATCGATTGATACGGCCGGGAACGCNGAAGAAGCTATCGATCTCTGCCAACGNCATCAGTACGATATCGTACTGGCCGATTTCAATCTCGGTAACGGTAAAAATGGCCAACAACTCTTAGAAGAGCTGCGTTTCCACAGACTATTAAAGAACACCGCAATCTACATTGTTATTACCGCCGACAGCGCAATCCACACCGTCATTCATGCCCTCGAATTCCAACCCGACGATTATGTAAACAAGCCCATCAATCGCGACAGTCTACGCCCACGGCTAGACCACGCACTATTGCGCAACGAGGCCTTATTGCGCGCAAAATCGGCACTCGACCGCAACAAACCAAAACAAGCCATCGCTGCCTGCGAAGAGGCGCTCGCCAAAAACGACCGCTTTAGCCCAGATGCACGTAAAATGCTCGGCGAGCTACTCATAAAACAGCATCAATATCTGGAGGCATTTAACTTGTACAAAGATGCTTCAAGTGATCGGCGGCCGCTGTGGTGCTCACTCGGCCTAGCCCATGCATTGGTAGGGCTAGAAGAAGTAACCCAAGCAGAAACGCTCTTGCTGAAAATCGTCCGCGAAAACCCCATGTGCGTTGAAGCACATGATTTGCTCGCTCAGGTATACGAAGCATCGAAGAAGCTTGCCCAGGCACAACACAGCCTTACTAACGCCATCAAAATATCACCTCGATCGGCGCCACGGCAGCGGGAAATGGGCCGCATTAGCCATGAAGTGGGCGATAATCACGCCGCCGTACATGCCTATCGTTCGACGCTTAAATACAGTAAAAAATTCCTGCCACGAACAAGCTGAGGACTACCTTAACCTCGCTCAGGGTTTAACTAACCTCGCTCGCTCCAAGCCAGGTAACGCTGCCGCGACCTTAACAACCGAAGCTTTAGAAACAATCAAGTCTGTGGAGCGCCGCTATGCCAATCAACCTGTCGTACAAATGAGAAGCAAGCTAATTACTGCCGATATTTGTACGCTCGCAGATCACTTAGACGATGCCGCCGAAGCTACTCAAACAGCGGCAACAATCAATAACGAAATGAAGTTGAGCGCCGTGAGTAACACCTCTAGCCAGCTGTGTATTGACTGCGCTAAAGCGTTTATGAGCTTGGGGTTATACGACGAGGGAGAGCGCCTACTACAGGAGCTGGCGAGTATCAATGACGATCCAAAGCTCGCCATTAAAATCGATAAGCTATTGCGTGAACCCATTACTCGCGAAGGTGTAATAATTGCCGCAAAACTAAACCGCCAAGGGATAGAACTCTATCAACAGCAAAAATATGCTGATGCTGTGGAAGCATTTGAGGAGGTACTACGCGAACTGCCAAACCACATAGGCCTCAACCTCAACATGATTCAGGCCATCATCAGTAAAAACAAAGATACTCACCCTAGTGCCAAAGAACTGCAAACCGTTGCGGGAAGTTTTCAGCGTATGGGACAGATCCCAAGTGATTCAAACTATGCAGGTCGCCACGATTACCTTTACAGGCATTACGAAAAGTTACTTGAGTCGAACACAGCTGAAAATGTGCCTGACACCTTATAGCCCAGAACTCCACTCTTCATAGCGCAACTGCGGTTCCCACCCCATCATCTCAGCCCCGGAACTTATTAGACTCACGCTGACTTACTGAGCCACAACAGCAGTGTTAGAATACGCGCCCACATCCTAAATGAGCGTACCCCTTTTGAAGCCCACACTTTCGGAACGCCTAAAGCGCTTTTTACCGACTAAATTTCAGTCGCATATGTCGGCATCACAAACTAAGACCCTGATGCTATACCTTGTGGCAGTTGCNGTGTACTTTGCACTTTTTTATCGCGAATTCATCGCTGCTTGGAACTTCCCGAACCTACTGGTTGCTCCCATTATGGCAGTAGGTAGTTTCGTCGCNGGCNCGACATTTTTAGGCGGTGGCGCCGTCGCCTTTCCCGCTTTAACTAAGATCTTATCCACCTCGCCAGATGTCGCTAAAACCTTTTCGCTCGCGATTCAAAGTGTCGGAATGACATCGGCGGCCCTGTATATCGTCTTTCGAATAAAGAATATCCCTTGGTTTTTCTTGGCCATCTACTTACCCGCAGCCTTTGTTGGGCTAGGCATATCATTAAGCTATTTGGACTCTCGGCTCGCGCCAGACGACATTCGAATTGCCTTCACCCTCTTTGTTCTTACTTTTTTACTGGTCTACGTTTGGGCCTATACCAACAAAGACACCCATTACCTAACGCTCGCCCGCTTCACCTGGATGGATTACAAACTCATCATTATTGCGGGAACTGCCGGGGGGATATTATCGGGGCTAATGGGGTCTGGCGCTGACGTGTTGGCATTTTGCCTTTTGGGTTTATATTTTCGCTTAGACCTAAAGCTGGCAACGCAAACATCGGTATTAGTTATGGCTGCAAATGCCTTAGTTGGCACTGCCATGCAGGGCTTGGTATTCAATGACATTAGCGCAGACGTCCGCCAACTTTGGTTTATTGCGGCGCCAGTCGTTATTATCGGAGCACCACTTGGGGCGGTAATATGCCGCAGAATTAAACCCAGAGATCTACTGATATTTATCTGCAGCATAGCCTCGGTAGAATTAGTTAGCACACTCATTTTAGTTGAGTTTCAGCCACATCGTATCAAGTACTACGCGATTGGCGCGATTACATCAATCGTATTACTGGTGTTATTGAATAAGCTCAGTCACGAAAAAATACACCGCGGCCAAAGAGCCGTGCTAGCAAAAGTAAAATCTGAGACTCTTGTATAGTACTCAGGTTAGCGACTAGCGTTAACATAACCCAGCGATAAAAGCGTAATCACAAGAAGCATGTACTTGTTACGCGAGATCTAAAACTCGCTCGGCCTAAAGCATAAGGCTGCAAGAGAAGCGCTGCAAAACCTAATTTACACGATGTACAGGTAGATATTTCTGCAGCTAGTAACGGAATCACGGATAGATTTTACAGGGTTTTACATCGAGTCTCTGGAGCACGCCCTATACTGCTCCTTCAATTCAATACGACCACACCACCAATAAAGGAATTAATGTTATGTCTATTGCAAAAGTTACAGAAATTATCTCATCCTCACCAAAGAGCTTTGAAGACGCGATTGATGAGGGCGTACGCCGAGCGGGGAAAACGATACAAAACATCCAATCCGCATGGGTTAAAGATCAGTCAGTTCGCGTTAATGGATCTGAAGTAACCGAGTACCGAGTCACTATGATGATTACCTTCATACTTAAAGACTAGTTATTACGCACGATGGGCCTGAGGTTGTTTGTGGACGAAAACCAAAAGAAACACAATCACAAAAAACCAAAGGGCCCAAATCTAAACACCAGTATCGCGAGCAAAGCCCTTGTTAATAACCGAAAAGTTAAGGCTCAAATTTAAGTAGAATCGGCTGCACACCAAACTCCTTCGCAATAACACCCTTCGCCTCTATCAGTGCGCTTTTATCAATTTTAGGCCCAACGAATAAACGCGTCATTTTGCCACGCTCAGTTTCAACATCGCGCACATAAGCGGCATAGCCAAGAGCAATTAATTTATCTCGGGTCTGCTTCGCATGGCCTTCAAAACGGTAACTGGCAATCTGCAACACCCAAGAATTAGGCGTTCCATTGCTAGCATGAGAGATTGGCTCAGGGGTTTCAGGCACGGCCTTTTTTTCATCCGGAACGAAAACAGACTCCGCAGGCTCAGCCCTAGACGGCACTGGCGTTGGCGTGGCGGCAACACTGAATTCTACTAACTCTATTGTCGGAGCATTGGGAATCTGAGTATCGCGGTCAACCGGTTCAATTCGCTCGCGATCAAACACCACAGGGATAAATACCACCCCTACTGCCAGCAATACGACTGCACCTACTACGCGCTGTTTTAATCCGTCGTCCACAACCCACCTCTTACCGGTTTAAAAGTGACAACGCCGCTGACGCTGTAAAGAATGATCCAAATACCAAAATAATCGTGTTATCCGCCTGATTTTTAAGTGCCGACCCAATGCGTTCATCCGCTTGTGTAATGGCATTTTCTACCGAATCACATTCGCTGATCTGCCCCGCCGCTACACCCAACGCCTCTAAACCACGCGCCAAAGCACTAGCCGTAGCCGCACGACTATTTCCAGCAAGGCTAGCAGGGTACCAATGAGCGACGTACGGCACTAACTCTGCCAGAGCTGCACTTCTGTCCTTATCAGCCATCATGGCGCAGACGGCGAACACCTCAAGCTTCTGATCTGACCCGCCCATTAAGCGTAGTTTAGTCGCCAAGTGAGCTGTAGCCGCTGGGTTATGCGCCACATCGACAACAACGCGATTCCCAAGCGAAGACGGCACCTGCTGAAACCGCCCCATAAACGCAAGCTTAGAAATCGATTTGGCGGCAGTGTCACAAACTCGAGTAAAACCTAACAACCTAGCAACCTGACACGCGGCAGCAATACTCGGTATGGCATATTGAGTGCGTAAAATAGAGAAGGTTCGAAGCTCCCCTATCTCAATCTCACCTAGACTCTGGTCACACCAAGTCATATCACTGTAACTAAGCGTTAAAATATCGAGCTCTTCGCTGCCATTAAACTCTTCTCCTATACGAAAAAGCGTCGCGTTATTTGCATCGACAATGTCTAACAGGGAGTTTGGCGGATCGTAATCGGCGCAAATCACGGGCGTCGATGGCCGAATAATCCCAGCCTTCTCGGCGCCAATCTTTTCTCTGGTATCGCCCAACCAAGCTTGATGATCTAACGCAATCGATGTAATTACCGCAACATCGGGCCAGAGACAATTAACCGCATCGAGCCGGCCACCCAAACCAACTTCGAGCAACCAGTAGTCGACCTTACGTTGCTGGAAAATATAAAAGGCCGCCAGTGCGCCAAATTCAAAGTAGGTTAATGAGACATCCGCGCGAGCAATATCAATAGCTTGAAATGCGTCGCATAGACTCTCATCCGAGACGGCAATCCCATCGATTTTAATACGTTCGTTGTAATCAAGCAGGTGCGGCGAGGTAAAGCTTCCCACCGTAACGTCTTGCGCTAACAAAAGCTGTTCGAGCATAGCTACGCAAGTACCTTTGCCGTTGGTTCCGGCGATGGTAACAAGAGTCGGCAAGTCTTGAGATGATTCCAGGTGGACAGGTCTAGCCACCATTAGTGGCCGAAAGCCTAAGCGCTTCGCCACCTTGGCGATACGCTCTAGCCCCAGATCAATTTCGCTAGGATGAAGCTGCTCGAGCCAAGCCAGCCAACCGGGTAGATCCGCAAAACGGGGTTTAGGAATCACAACAGTCGCGCTTTCTAGTGAGCCAAAAAGGAAGGACCAAGCCTGCTTAAGGAGCAGGCTGGTTAGTAAGTTTCGCAAGCAGGGAAGCAACCCTGTCGCGCATTTCCTTACGATGAATAATTAAATCGATGGCTCCATGCTCGAGCAAAAATTCACTACGCTGAAAGCCCTTTGGCAGTTTTTGACGAATGGTTTGTTCGATAATGGCCGGGCCAGCAAAACCCGCACGAGCACCGGGCTCTGCAGCATTAATATCACCGAGCAACGCCAAACTTGCTGACACGCCACCATAAACCGGGTCGGTCATAATTGATACAAATGGAATACCTTCCATTTTCATGCGCTCAATCACCGCGCTGGTTTTCGCCATTTGCATAAGAGAAATAAGCGCTTCTTGCATACGTGCCCCGCCGGTAGCCGAGAAGCATACGTAAGGAATACGCTCTTCTAAAGCGACCTGTGCCGCGCGCGTAAAACGCTCTCCAACGGCGTACCCCATGGAGCCGCCATGAAAGGCAAACTCAAACGCACTCGACACAATAGGCAAACCTTTTAAAGTGCCTTTCATGGCGATCAGGGCTTCTTTCTCGCCCGTGGTTTTTTGTGCAGTTGTTATGCGGTCTTTATATTTTTTGACGTCTTTAAACTTTAAGCGATCGACAGGTAAAACATCCGTCGCCAACTCTTCTCGTCCATCTTTATCCAGAAAAATATCTAAGCGGCGACGTGCACCAATGCGCATGTGGTGGTCACACTTCGGGCAAACATCTAGGTATTTTTCCAGCTCAGGACGATAAAGAACTGCGTCGCATTTTGTACATTTTTTCCAAAGGCCTTCGGGCACTTTGCTGTTGCGCGTGCCGTCGGCAGAACGAACGCTACTTGGAACAATCTTCTCTAACCAGCTCATAGCTTGTAATTCTCTGTTTCTAGTACGCTATTAATCGCCATTTCTAGGCGTTAAATTGAGGAAATAGTATCTAAACCTTCTCGGATAGGTTTCAGAATAGCCGCTATTTTATTACAGATTTCATCTGTAGACGAATCTGGATCGGCGCCCATTGCGTCAACCAAAACGCTACCCACTACAACACCGTCAGCTAAGGCGCCAATAGCAATCGCCGTTGCTCGATCTTTGATCCCAAACCCTACGAGTACTGGCAACTCTGTATGGGTGCGAATTTGGCGCATTTTTTCGGCAACCGAGTCGGTATCCAAGTGCCCAGCTCCAGTTACACCCTTTAACGAAACATAGTAGATAAATCCGCCGGCTGCTGCTGCAATGCTTCCGACTCGCTTATCGGCGGTAGTTGGAGCAATAAGTAAGATATTCTCCATCCCAACAGCTTCTAGCTCACGCTTTAAATCAACAGTTTCTTCAGGTGGCAAGTCGACGGTCAATAAGCCATCGACACCCGCTGCGCCAGCGGTAGTCGCTAACACTTTATAGCCCATACGCTCTATCGGGTTGGCATACCCCATAAGCACGATCGGGGTCTCTTCGTCTGTCTTTCTAAACTCTGATACTAAACTAATAGCGCTAGTTAAACTGGCATGATGTTCAAGCGCGCGCTCGTGACCACGTTGAATAACGGGGCCTTCTGCCATAGGATCTGAAAACGGAATGCCCAATTCAATAATATCTGTTCCCGCAGCAACTAGCGCATGCATTGCCGGTAGCGTAACACCGGGCTGAGGATCGCCGTGCACTATGTAGCTAACAAGGGCTTTGCGACCTTTCGCTTTATTCTCTGTTAGTCGCTTTGTAATTCTATTCACACACAAATCTCCAAACCTGAGCTGGGAAAAAACCGCAGCTAATCGCGCTGGTAGCGCCTATTTTTATTCTAGTACTGGCCCTCATCACACTTAAGCCTGACCTACTAATATTTTGATTCATGCCCCCAGCGAAGCTGGAATGGGCGTCATCGTTAGATTAATAGACTGAGAGCTAGCCTTTACTCGGTACGATCTAGCATCGNCCTTAAACCTCAATACCGTCGATTTTAGCCACGGTGAGAATATCTTTGTCACCACGCCCCGAAAGGTTGACGATGATCGTCTCGTCTTTGTCCATTTGCGGCGCTAGCTTTTCGGCATAGGCTATAGCATGGCTGGATTCCAGCGCGGGCATAATACCTTCAACCTTGGTCAAGCGACGGAAACCATTCATAGCTTCATCATCGTTGATGGCAACGTATTTAACACGGCCAATGTCTTTTAACCAAGAGTGCTCAGGGCCCACACCAGGGTAATCAAGGCCGGCCGATACCGAATGCGTNTCAATTATTTGGCCGTTTTCATCTTCCATCAAGTAGGTACGATTGCCATGTAAAATACCTGGAATACCATCGTTAAGCGGTGCCGCGTGCTTACCGGTTTCAACTCCGTATCCGCCCGCTTCGACGCCGAACATAGATACCGAATCGTCACTTAAGAACGGATGAAAAAGTCCAATCGCGTTCGATCCACCGCCCACACAGGCTACCAACGCATCGGGAAGACGGCCAGTTTGAGCCAAGCACTGCTGACGCGCTTCACGCCCAATTACACACTGAAAATCGCGAACTAACTGCGGGTATGGATGAGGGCCGGCAACCGTTCCGATGATGTAAAAAGTGTTATCAACATTTGTAACCCAGTCGCGCATGGCTTCATTCATGGCATCTTTAAGTGTTTTTGAGCCCGACGTTACAGGCACAACAGTAGCACCGAGCAATTTCATGCGATAAACGTTGAGCGCCTGACGCTGTACGTCTTCGGCCCCCATGTAGACAACACATTCAAGNCCAAGACGAGCGGCAACCGTCGCCGTTGCCACACCGTGCTGCCCCGCACCAGTTTCCGCAATAACACGTTTTTTACCCGTGTACTTTGCCAACAGCGCCTGACCAATAGTGTTGTTAACTTTATGGGCGCCGGTATGATTTAAATCTTCACGCTTTAAATAGATCTGAGCACCACCGCATTCACGCGACAAACGCTCGGCGTGATAAAGCGGTGAAGGACGTCCAACGTAGTAGGCAAGGTCCTTATCAAACTCGGCAACAAAGTCTGGGTCGTTTTTTACCCGCGTATAAATCTCTTGTAATTCGTCCAACGCATACATGAGTGTCTCTGACACGAAACGTCCACCGAAAATACCAAAGTGTCCGCTTTCATCGGGCATCGCTGAATAGTCAATTGTAGGTTTAGTGCTCACTCTTAAACTCCGCATGGGCGTTATCAATAAACGCCTTAATTTTATTTTTGTCTTTTATACCTGGCGAAGACTCCACTCCACCACTAACATCTACGCCGTAGGGCGAAACAATTCTCACCGCGGCGGCAATATTCTCTGGAATAAGCCCGCCCGCCAATACTATTGGCGTAATAGCGTCAGCTGGNACCAGTTCCCAATTAAAGGTTTCGCCCGTACCGCCCGGCACACCTTTTTTGTAGGTATCAAGCAATATGCCGCAAGCACTCGGGTATGACGAGATTACCGCGCCAATGTCCAGCCCAGGCTTCATTCTCACAGCCTTAATAAATGGGCGGCAAAAGCTCGCGCAAAAAGGCTCATCTTCATCACCGTGAAATTGAATCACGTGAAGAGGCACCTGACGTAAAATTTCGTCTAGAAAACCGCGCTCTGGATTTACAACTAAACCGACCACCGTCACAAAAGGTCCAACGCTTAACGCAATCTCGCGGGCGATGGCGAAATTCGCAATATTTCGTGGGCTAGGCGCGAAAAACACCAAGCCAATGGCATCAGCTCCCGCAGCCACAGCGGCTTTAGCATCGCCAACGCTGGTAATTCCGCAAATTTTAACTTTGACCACTGACGCCCCAGTTCGGATAAAAGAGGCGGAATACTACCAGAAATACAGGCGATTTGGGTGGAAATTAGCAGTTTAAGAAGACTGGACCAAGTGGCATTTGCGGCAAGTCGAAACATTGCGGATAGGTAACATCAACCAAATATAAGCCGAACGGGGAAGCCGTCATCGCCGCCTTGCTTCGGTCGCGACCAGCCAATAGTTCTGCGGCCCAAGACACCGGCTTTACCCCCTTGCCGATCTCAATCATTACCCCAGCAATATTGCGCACCATATGATGCAAGAACGCATTTGCCTTTATCTCCATCACAATTAGCGGACCCTGTGTAAAAAAACGCAAACTTTCGATCTCTCTTACCGGGCTCTTCGACTGACACTGAGCCGCTCGGTAAGCGCTGAAATCGTGACGCCCAACCAAACTTGCCCCAGCTTCAGCCATAAGCGCTAGCTCTAGCGGTGCCGTTACCCAAGAAACCTGATGGCGAAGCAGCGCAGAACGCACCCTGGTCGCATGTATTACATAACGATAAACGCGAGATGTTGCGCTAAAACGCGCATGAAAACTGGGGCCAACCTCTTTCACCCAATGAACCCTCACTTCGGCTGGCATTTTGGTATTTACACCTTCGATCCAAGCGCGATCGGGGCGTTCAGCATAAGTGTCAAAGTGAACAATTTGGCCAGTAGCGTGTACACCGGCATCGGTGCGGCCAGCGCATACCAACGTTATCGGTTCATTCGCTATACGACTCAAGCCAAACTCTAGCTTCCCCTGAACGGTATTCGAGGTGGAAACCTGCCGTTGAAATCCATTGAACTCAGCGCCAGCGTACTCCACCCCAAGCGCTATGCGCCGCATGCCTGCGGGAAACTCCATGTGAGGTTTAATTTCTATATTGCGAGAATAAGTACGACTAGTCATAAATTGAACACAATCTCTATCAATACGGCGGCTGTGAAATGAATGTCTCACATATAGATGGAATAAAAAAAGCCCCGCATTAGCAGGGCTTTTTTAACATGCTTAAACGCTTAAATCTTAGCTAAAAGATTTTCAGCCTCTTGCTTTTGTTGAGCGTTACCTTCTTCAACGACTTCGTCCAGAATATCTTTGGCGCCCTCAGCATCACCCATATCGATATAGGCGCGTGCGAGATCAAGCTTGGTCGCCGTTTCATCGCTACTGCTCAGGAAGCCAAGTTCATCGTCGTCATCAGACTCTGGGTCGATATCCGGCATGGAGAAATCTTCGACTGACTCATCCACTTCCCCTAAAGCCGCATCAAAAACAAAGTCTTCACTATCGTCTTCCAGGTCAGAATCTATTTCGGCCAACTCTTCAATATCAGCGGCTTCCGACGCTGACACCTTGGAATCATCTTCAGTGTTATCTAAGCCGTCGTCTAAGACAGAATCGAAGCCCTCTTCCATGTCAAACTCACTGCCGAGCTCGCCTTCAAGTTCCGCTTCAAAATCTTCAAAGTCGGTAACCGGCTCGTCCATAACTGTAGAGCTAGGGAGCTCATCTTCACCACCAAGATTGCTCTCCAAATCAGGCAAGTCAAGATCCAGACCATCCAAGTCGGTTTCAAGATTAGAAATATCACTTTCTTCAACACTTAACTCAGACGTTAGCGCATCAAGTTCTTCGTCTAACGCGGATAGATCAAGGTCATCACCCAAATCCAGATCATCCATATCTACCGGGGTGGACGCTTCGACCTCGGCTTCAACTTCACCATCAACCGCCAAGTCATCGACATCAAAGCTTTCATCTGTAAGAGACGCTAAATCCGTTTTAAAGACTTGTGTATCAGTAATATCCATGTCGAGGCCATCGAGATCAAAGTCATCATCAGACTCCAACTCAATGTCGACTTCATTTGCTGCCTCAAGGCTCAGATCTGCAGCGACCTCAGCCGTCGAGAGACTGGAAGGAGAATCAAATTCAAGATCAAAATCCTCTTCGTCACCCTCGTGCCCATCTAAAGCATCACCCAAATCTAACTTGAAATCGTCTTCCAAGGTTGCTGCTGCAACCGGCGCCACCGCTTCTTCAGAAGCGCTGCTATCAATTGCTATGTCGTCAAGATCAAAGTCTAAATCGAATTCACCGTCTAGATCACCGAGTTCATCCAGCTCCGAACTAGCCGTCTCTACCGACTCGCTAGCGAGTTCAGCAAGACTCTCATCGGTTAGGAGACCCTCTTCGAGTTCATCAATACCAAGATCGTCATCATCCAACTCAAAATCGAGAAGATTCTCTAAGTCATCAGTGGATTCATCCACCTCAAAGCTCAACTCACCGACACTGGACTCAGACAAATCCGACGCGCCTGCGACGAGATCATCTTTAATTTCAGAAGAACTATCAGACAATGCATCAAGCCCTTCACTCAAGCTTTCAGCACCTAGCTCACTGTCCAAATCAAGATCAAGATCTAAACCAAACTCTTCGTCGAGCGATATAAAATCGTCGTCACCGCTATCCTCGCTAAATTCAGGCTTAACCTCTTCATCAGAGGANTCACCGGCGAGGGCAAGGCTAAATTCATCTAAATCGTCAGCGGGGTCGTCGCCCAAATCCAAATCAAGGGCAAAATCATCACCGTCATCACCCGAAACGGAATCATCGAGATCTAAACTAAACTCCGGTTCTTCATCAAGTTTTAGTTCAAAATCCAGGTCATCCGCGCCCTCAAGATCTGCAACGGTATCTTCATTCGACGCAAAGCTATCCGCAGCATAAAGGCTGGCAACGAAAACACCGGCGCCAGCAATGCCAGATCGCAATTGCGATGCTCGATCCACAGCTTGTGAGTCAGCGCTGTCATTCAACGCAGCAAAGTGGGGATCGAAACTTTCGACATCCTGAAGGTTTGAGTAAACCTCAAGTAGCTTGAGACGTATCTCGTTGTTTTCAGGCTCCTTCTTTAATGCGCCCAGCAGCATTTCTTCTGCTTGGTCATACTTACCATAAGCAATATAAATATCGGCCTCGGCAACAACGTCTTCTGTTTGAGGCTGTACCGAATCAGTTTCAGCTATTGTATCGGCCGCTACCTCTTCCTCTGCGAACTCCTCTAGCGGAAAGTCTTCCTCGCTAGACTCGGCATCGGCATCTTCAAATAATGGCTCAACATCCTGCTCTTCTGAGTAAGCTAAGAAATCTTCTTCTAGCTCATCTTCATCAACGTTGGCACTGCGCTGTTTAATGAAAAAGTACACTGCAACCAAGATTGCCAGCAGCCCTAAAGCGATAAACATCAAGTTGTCGATTAGNAGATCAACAATAGATTTTTCTTCTGGCTTAGATGAGGCAACAACCTTACTCGGATCGACCAGCTTAGGCGCTTCTGTAGGTACAACGTCCTCGGCAGCTGCAGCAGCATCCGAAGCCAATTCGCTAGAATCAACAATACTCTCGCCAGCATCTAGAGCATCGGCCTCAGACGTTTCAGTTTCAGCGGCAGAATCCAACGAGGCGGCAATCTCCTCGGAAAGCGTTGAGCCCTGAGCATCGTCACCCGATGCAGATTCGGCCTGACTGGCGTCCACGGCGTCTTGCTGATTTTTAAGGGCTGCCAGTTCCATCGCCCTTAAATCTTGGCTGCTGACCTCGACTAAGCGCTCCATCGTCTCGATTTGATCTTCAAGCGCATCGATCTTTGAGCGCAGGTCAGAATTTTCTCGTGTTGATTTGTCTAACTGTTCAAGCGTAATTGCGAGCTCATTTTTAAGAGCGTCGCTGCTGCTCTCCCCGGCACCTGCGCCACGTCCGGCCTCGCTGGCAGTGTAATCTTCAGGCGACGACAGTTTTACTCGCCCTTCAGGGCTAGTGCTCGAAGTAGACGCCGAGTCTAGGCGTTTGCGCCCTTCTAGTTGTGCTCCGCCAGCTGCATCACCATTCGGGTCACCAGACCACTGAACGTTTTGCTGGGCTACTTCGGAAACGGCTTGATTACGATTGTATTGCTGGATTTCATCGCGTGACGGAACACGTAAAACCTGCCCTTCGCGCAGCAAATTAATATTGTTTTTTATAAAAGCTTCTGGATTCTTACGCTGTATCGCGAGCATGGTCTGCTGGATGGTGACACTGCGGTCTGGGCGTATCGACTTAGCTATATCCCAAAGCGTATCGTTCGCACGCACAGCAACTGAGTCGTCACCCGCTCTAACGCCACCAGACGAACTTGTCGCTGATTGTGTTTGCGCGGCACTATTGCCCTGTTCAAAGTTACTGCGTGGGTTATAGCGTGTGGAGGAGCTTGTAGTTTGCGATGTAGTTGACGGTCTGGAGTTAGAGCTGGAAGAGGTTTGCGCTGGCGCAACTGGCTGCGCCGCTTGATCTGCGTATACCGGCAAATCCATCAATAGAGTGTATTCACGCAGTAACCGCCCCGTAGGCCAGCGCACCTGTAGGACAAAGTTCAAGAAAGGCTCGCGCACCGGTTTGGTCGAGGTAACTAGAACAACTGGGCCATTGCGGCCGCGCAACTCTACTTTAAACCGGAGGTCAGTCAGAAAATATGGGCGATCGACCCCTATTCGGTCGAAATCTTCGCGCCCTGCCAGTGAAACTAAAATTTCACTATCACTGAGGTCACGCACTTCTAACAGCTGAATTTCAGCTCTTAACGGCTCGTTGAGCGCCGTTTTCAGGTTGGCATCCCCCAAGCCGAGCCCTAGTACAAAGCCAGAAAAGCTCATACCCGCTACAGCGAAAAGTAATACCAGTATTCGATGACCCATCAGAGAATCCTTGTTTAGTAATGTAGATTGGCGCGTTTTTTATAAGTAGGTGGCTTAGCCTTAGTCGACCCAATCTAACTCTCAGTCATATTCGCGGTGACCAAACCTCGAATAATCTTTCACTATTGGTCGTAAGTATTCATTATAAATAGCTTTTTTTCAACTTATTGGCAACGCAAATGGCATCGCAACAGCGACTATTCCGTAGTTTTTTTGCACAAAGGCACAAAAAAACGACGGTTTAGTAAGGAAGCTCTAGATTTTAGTACACAATTGCGCCCTCACCCAAGGGGGGCGAGACTAGCAAGCGGGTAAAGACGGGGCTGACAGCGAGATAATAAGGATGTGGAGAATAGTTTTAGATAAAGAAGCTACTCAACATTTTAACGTTGAGTAGCTGTACTTACTGCGGTATCAATCAACCAGAACAGAACTGCTGATAACACTGTGTGTTATTCGCGCTGGCGAGCTAGACAAAAAAACTCACCGACGACAATTAAGCTTCTTCGCGCAAGATTCGCAGCATTCTGCGCAGTGGCTCAGCAGCCCCCCAAAGCAACTGATCACCAACAGTGAAAGCGCTCAGATACTGCGGCCCCATATGCATCTTGCGTAAACGCCCAACCGGAATAGACAAAGTGCCAGTCACCTTCGTTGGCGTCAGATCATGAATACTGGCTTCGCGCTCGTTGGGCACAACGCTAACCCACTGGTTTGCTTCGGCAATGATTTGCTCAATATCCGCCAAAGGGACGTCTTGCTTAAGCTTTAGCGTTAACGCCTGACTGTGACAGCGCATCGCGCCAATCCGAACACAAATGCCGTCAATTGGCACAGGGTTGCNGGAACGACCAAGGATCTTGTTGGTTTCAACACCCCCCTTCCACTCTTCTTTGCTCTGGCGGTTGTCTAACTGCTTATCGATATAAGGAATCAAACTACCGGCTAACGGCGCGCCAAAACGATCTGTCGACAAGCTGGTACGCATAGTCTCAACGACCGTGCGGTCTATATCCAAAATTGCAGAAGATGGGTTCGCCAGATCTGTCGCTACAGAATCTCGAATTTCACCCATCTGGGTAATTAATTCACGCATATTCTGAGCGCCTGCACCACTGGCAGCTTGATAAGTCATCGCCGAGACCCACTCGACCAAGTCGGCTTTGAAAAGCCCGCCCAAGCCCATCAACATCAAACTTACAGTACAGTTGCCGCCGATATAGTTCTTAACACCTTTATTCAAGCCGTCGCGAATAACGCCGTCGTTAACCGGGTCTAACACAATCAAGGCATCATCCTTCATTCCGCAAGGATGATGCAGCATCAATCCAATAACCCTGCCAACCAGTTGCGCGCAACTTCTCGAATACTGCAGCGGTATAGTCGCCACCCTGGCAGGAGATAATCGCATCCATGGCCTCTAGCGCTTCAATACTAAAAGCATCCTGCAACGCGGGGCTGGGCACACCAACATCAGGCGAAGCGCCGCCAACGTTTGATGTGGTAAAGAATACTGGCTCGATACCAACAAAGTCATTTTCTTCAAGCATGCGACCCATCAATACTGAGCCAACCATTCCGCGCCAACCTACAAAACCTACTTTCATTTCTATAACTCTCTATTCAAGAATGAACAATTAAACTGTTAAAGCTGCTACGACCGCATCACCCATCTCTTGGGTCGATACCTTGGTCATCCCTTCGGAATATATATCCGCTGAGCGCAGCCCTTGGTCCAAAACTTTGCCGACGGCATCTTCTATCGCTTGCGCGGCTGCTGCCTCATTCAAGGAATAGCGCAACATCATCGCTGCCGACAAGATAGTCGCTAAAGGATTGGCAATGCCCTGCCCTGCAATATCGGGAGCCGAGCCATGTACCGGCTCGTAAAGACCCTTGCCATCTTTGTTGAGTGAAGCCGATGGCAACATACCAATCGAGCCCGTTAACATTGCGGCTGTATCCGACAATATATCGCCGAACATATTTCCAGTCACAATCACGTCGAATTGCTTAGGCGCTCGAACCAATTGCATCGCCGCATTATCGACGTACATATGCGATAGCGTTACCTCAGGATATTCACTCGCAAGCGATTGCATAACTTCGCGCCAAAGTACCGTAGCTTCAAGCACATTTGCCTTGTCGACTGAACATACTCGCTTGTCGCGTTTCATCGCCATTTCGAACGCCGTACGACCGATTCGCTCAATTTCGTGTTCCGCATAAACGTAGGTGTTGTAACCCTGTCGCTCACCATTTTCGAGCAGGCGAATACCGCGCGGCTCACCAAAATAAATACCGCCGGTAAGTTCGCGCACAATAAGAATATCCAAGCCGGCAACCAATTCAGGCTTAAGCGAAGATGCGTCCGCTAATTGCGGGTATAAAATTGCCGGCCGTAAATTGGCAAACAACCCCATTTCGTAACGAATCTTTAACAGGCCTTTTTCTGGGCGAATACTCGAATCCAGCGCATCCCACTTTGGCCCACCAACCGATCCCATCAACACCGCGTCGGCCTGCTGACAACGTGCCAAGGTTGACGATGCCAACGGCACACCATGCTCATCAATAGCGCAACCACCGATCAGATCCGTCTCGTAACTGAGATTCAACTTAAACCGCTTGTCGACTACCTGCAGCACTTTCACTGCCTCGGCCATAATTTCCGGGCCAATCCCGTCACCCGGAAGAAGTACAATTTTTTTACTCAAAACTTAGTCCTCGTAGCCCACGCATTAATAAATATTACAGCTGGCAATTTTCTAGTAATTTGTCTCGCGAATTATTGACTTACCGCACCAAACAGCCAAGGTTTGGTGTTTTTTCTCGCGTCTTCGTACGCGTGAATTTTATCTGAATCCAACAGCGTCAGGCTGATGTCATCAAAACCATTCAACAAGCAATGTTTGCGAAAGGCATCAACCTCAAAAGCATAGCGGTTACCCTTCGGACTCACGACCGTTTGCTCGGCCAAATCGACGGTTAAACTATAGCCTTCATCGGCGTACATTTCTTGAAACAGCTGCTCTACATCTGCCTCGGATAAAACAATGGGCAGCATGCCATTCTTAAAACAGTTGTTATAAAAAATGTCGGCAAAGCTTGGCGCTATAACCGCTCGAAAGCCAAACTCTTCGAGCGCCCAAGGCGCATGTTCTCGGCTAGAACCGCAGCCAAAGTTTTTGCGCGCCAATAAAACACTAGCGCCTTGATAGCGTTCAAAATTAAGTGGAAAGTCAGGGTTAACTGGCCGTGTACTGTTATCTCGACCTGGCTCTCCCGTATCCAGATAGCGCAGCTCGTCAAATAGATTCGGGCCAAACCCCGTGCGTTTGATCGACTTAAGGAATTGCTTAGGAATAATTAGATCGGTATCCACATTGGCGCGATCCATCGGCGCAACCAAACCGGTATGAGTCGTAAAGCTTTTCATTCTAGTCTCCAGTCTGATTAAAATTCGCGAACATCAACAAAGTGACCGGCAATAGCCGCTGCAGCCGCCATTGCTGGGCTCACCAAATGGGTACGACCACCATAGCCCTGACGCCCTTCGAAATTGCGATTTGATGTAGATGCACAGTGCTCGCCAGCGCCGAGACGATCGGCATTCATCGCCAGACACATGGAACAACCGGGCTCGCGCCACTCAATATCGGCTTCGATAAACACCTTGTGCAGCCCTTCGGCTTCGGCTTGCAACTTAACCGCACCAGAACCCGGTACAACGATCGCTTCCTTCACCGACGCGGCTTTCTTACGACCTTTAACGACCGCTGCAGCTGCGCGAATATCCTCGATACGAGAATTTGTACACGAACCAATAAA
>Ga0065722_104308_pt1 | contig 45539 bp, 27 predicted proteins | sample BansetMetagenome_FD_59109 | JGI IMG/M metagenome (GOLD analysis project Ga0065722, IMG submission 59109) | Bankia setacea gill microbial communities from Puget Sound, Washington, USA - Caecum Enriched | ecosystem: Host-associated > Mollusca > Digestive system > Ceca | place: United States... | reverse complement strand
ACCGCTGAACCAACCGCTGAACCGACCATGAAGCCAACAGGTGAGCCCACCCCCATACCCGATGACTCAGTTGATGGCGGCTTCGCCGGTCATAATTTTGACCTACGGGGTGGCGCTAACGGAGGCACCTACACTGTCAATAACGGCGCAGACTTGGTCACGATTCTCGCCAGAGCCAAAGCCAGCTCCAGCCCTGTAACCGTTTATGTTGATGGCACCATTACCGACTTTAATACCGGAACCGGTGGCTCCATTGAGATTAAAGATATGGATAACGTCTCGATTATTGGCGTTGCAGACCGGGGAGAGTTTGACGGAATCGGTATTAGTATTCGCAGAGCAAACAATATCATCATCCAAAACTTAAAGATTCATCACGTACTCACCTCTGGCAAAGACGCGATTTCCATAGAAGGTGATAACGACGGCTCTACAACGAGCAACATATGGATAGACCATAACGAACTTTACAGTAGCCTCTCAGTCGATAAAGACTACTACGATGGCCTTATCGATACCAAGGCCGGCGCCAGCCGTATTACGATTTCATACAACTACCTACACGACCACTGGAAAGCCTCGCTGCACGGACACACGGAGCACGATACCTCGTCCAATACCGATCGTTTAATCACTTTTCATCACAATCGTTTTGAAAACCTATCATCGCGTGTACCGCTATTCCGTTATGGGGAAGGACATATTTACAACAATTTTTACAACAACATAGATTCTACTGCAATTAATTCACGTATTGGTGCAGAAATTCATATCGAGAACAATGTGTTTGAAAACACCAAAAACCCTATTGTGTCTTTTTATTCTGATGTTATCGGGTACTGGAATACCGCCGGTAATGTTTTTGGAAGTGGCGTATCGTGGGGCACCACCTCTGGGACCGACATTGCGGCTGGCCCAGACGTACAACCGAGCTCGGGCTATACCGCACCTTACAGCTACACTCTCGACAGTACAGACAACCTTAAAGCAAACCTTATTGCCAATACTGGTGTAGGAAAAATAACCCAGAATACTGACGACATACCCACAGCAGAAACAGTAAGATAATGTGCCTACACCCAAACCGCCAGCCAATGACAACGTTGCGCTGGCATATTCGGAAAACTTTGCTACCGCAAACACCAACGATTTCTTTAGTGCCAACTACCGTAACTTGAGTAGTGAAAGTGGCACCGGTGCACCCATGTATCATCGCGTAACGGGCGCCTTCGATATCACCACAACAATCGTAACGGTTTCGACAACTTATAAACCCCCAGCTCGTTCTCTGCTTGTGCGAGCTTCTCCTTTTGATGCTCGTCCTCATTCGTTGCGTGCGCATTTTGAGTCAAACTCCCAATGGCTTGGCGCTGTAACTGTATGCTTTGTTCAAACTCACCGCGCTCGGCATGAACCGCCGCCAACAGTCTGTAGTTTTCCGCACTGGCGTTCGCGGCAAATAGCGCTTGTGCCAACACTAATGCATGATCAGCATCGCGCAGCTTATCTTGAACGCCAACAACCAAGTGCCAAGCAAGCTTCCACGTTGCTTCCTCGTGCTGTTGATCGTGCGCAAGCCTGTACCAATATAACGCCCTTTCCGTTGAATGCTTTACCTCATCTCCACGACTATACAGATCAGCCAGTGCTACCTGTGCAAATTCATTCTGGTTGTCTACCGCTTTACCTATGAGCTCCTCAATTTTTTTTCGGTTCCGGCAACTATCATCTTTGGGGCACAGTAAACCGAGCTCATACGCTTTTCTAGAGTGAAGCCACGTATCTTTCAGCTCCTCATAAAACCCGCGCGGCGCATCACCATCCCCGGCAACGTACAACATAAAGCTCTCCCCCCCCTCCGTGGTTATATTGACGCTACCAGAATCTAAAATAGATTCCGGAGAGTGAAAATCTACCGCTGTCACCGTTGAATAAGGCGCGTTTTCGACCCACAGTTGCTCATCTTCATCCAGCCAATATGAAAACACTCCCGAACCCGTAAAACCATTCCCATCCGAACGAATATCCCAAAAGGCATCGCTGTAGAACTTTCTGATTTCTTCGCCCGGCATAACCACGCCATTTCTGCGCATAAACTTTAAATCGTGTCCCCAAAGCCTGTCGCCGCTAATCACTGTGTTACTGGCAACAAGAAACAGCTGCTGAGCAAGCAAATAAGAAATGATTGGAACGCCCAACATAAGCAGCGCGACATGCCTTACTCCCCAAGTTAAAGAATGAGACGGCAATTCATTCTCACTAGTCTCGCCTTCTGCCGCAGCATGATTGACAACTACAAGCAGTGGCAAGCACGCCAAGGTAGCCACTAGAACAGCGGCGAAACCGTATTGCTCACTTCTATTCGACAACCACGTCGCGCAAAAGAACACTACCGCTAACAGTGAAAAAATCCCTATACGATTAGACCACTTATGTTCCGCCCCCAGCAAACCACCCACATTTTTATACAAGGGGAAAAACCAAAACGCCATAAAAAATGCTCTAGCAACTGGCCATAACTCAGAACCATTACGCTTTTTTATAAACTGCCAAGCCCGAAAAAACCAGTAAACTTGGTAGACACCAATGGTCGACATCGAAAACATTAAAAATTGCCAGGGAGACACCACTGCATAACGGTATGGGCGCGCCTTACGGCGCAAGTGAGCACGCAAATAGTCTGCAATTAACACCAACAGCAGAACAACCACGATTATCCCCCCCCCAAAAAAAAGGTAATTTCGATTTTCATTCTCACCAAAAGGTTCTGCAAGGGGGTCGTAATAGATCGAGTACTCTGTCAAATCGTTTACGCGATCAATCGCCTGAATATACTCTGCAATATCTTCTACCGATACCGCATCAGCTTTTGTCAAAAAATGAAACAATAAGCGAAGCTTGTTTTCGTCCGCATCAAAAGTTACATTATAGGTGAAAGTAAAATGAGCATTATCCTCCACAACATTTTCAGAATCGAAAGACCAGCCCGCATTGGGCAGCAAGATTTCAATATCTTGAACAATATTTTGCGGGTACGAAAGAGCAAAAGGTGAATGTCGATTTATCGTTTCGGGCTTGCGCAAAACTGCCGATATCGCATTCCCATAAAAATAACCATAGAGCTTACTACCGCTATCACCTACTTGCCAAAAGTCTGCTATTTGGTAGTGTTCATCAGTTTTTACCTGCGCCTTCTGTTCATCGACATGAGATGCTGGAGGTTTAGCACCGGCAATTCCAGGATAAAACTCACGATAATAGTTTAGGTAATTTTTTTCGATGGCAGCAGTACTGTCTCCTTGTTGATAGGACCATTCGTTTTCTGCATACAAACCCTGAAATACGGTATTAATGCTGTAACTTGCCGGCTCTTCGTTGGCCAACCTCAAATCAAAACTTTCTTCTACTCGCTTAAGTGAGAAGCTATTATCGGTATTTATGGGAGTTAACGCCGTGTTACCGACTTTCAGAACCAAGGCCTGCTTATAGTTTTTTTGGAAGATATCACTCGGACTGCCTAGCTGATACTGACGCGTCGGGTCTAGCCAATAGACTTTATTATTGACCTGCACATAACTAATTACATGATTAAATGCGTTTGCTGTAGGTTGAAGCCGCTGAATACTGCCTTTGAGCCGGGTATGGACTAGAGCCGGATACGCGTCTATATCTAACGCGGCCAACAATGCATTAAGTAGCACCACCTTATCCTTACAATCACCGTAACGTCGAGACAAAGTGTCTACAGCAAGGCTAGGCTTGTGAGAATTCTCACCCATTTCAATACCCAAATAACGGATATCCGATTGCACAAAAGCCAGAGCTGCGGCCAACTGCCGGTATTTCTGCTTATGGCTGCTTTGTATTTTTTTCGCTAATGCATCAATGTCTGGGTGAGCTTGAAGTGCAGAGTTATATAACGGCAAGCCCCAGTTGACGACGTCCGCCCAGCTTGAAAATTCTGAAAAATGTAAGCGTCGATACGGTAAAAACCAACTCGGCTCTTCACCATCACCGATATATGGCTCTACATTCTTCAGCTGAATTCCATAACGTTTTCCCTTTGGTGTGGCGCTCTGATCAAGCGCCTCACTTTCACCAGAAAAACTCCAAAACAGCTCGCCGGGTTTTTGCCAATTTACCGCAATATTCACCTCAGCGACGGGCACATCCCAGTTTAATCGAAATGAAGCCATAAAATGGTCATCATAGACAGGGTTTTCTCCAATAATCGAATAGCTATAATCAACAATGTCGCCCACCCGCATATCATCTAAAACAATGCTTAGCGTTTTTTCGCCATTGTAGATCAGCCGATCGAGATCTGTTTCTCGCTGAATAAGTTGAATATCCGCCGATTCAATTCTTGATACCCTCTGGCCCTTGCGTACAACATCTAGCTGGTGTAATTGTAATTGCTGGTAGGCAGGGTCATAATCAAGGTAAATTTGTGCACCGTTCTCCAACCCTGCTTCACTTTCCAAAGAGTAACTGTAGTGATTAAACTCCTGATTGCTAACGGCATGCTTCACCATAAGCTGATGATCTACCATTAGGTAGTAAAGACCGTTGGAGAGCTGCTCAACGGGCACTGTATTCGGTCGAGTAGTTGGTTGCATATCCACCCAATCAGGTATGGAATGAACCTCAACGGGAAGAGCATTTTCAGTAGATGCGAAACTTGATAGGAGCAACAGCAAAACGACAGGCAAACTTCGATAGATCATAATAATTTTTAGTGTACCAAGTAGGCTTTAAACGGAAAGACATACTCAAGTAACTCTCTCCATGAGCGGGGGGTTTCACCCCTTAGGCACAACGCTCAAAGAGTACAATTCCGGGTATCGCTGGAATGTAAAATTGAACGATGTGGCTATAGAATAACCGTGGGGGTTAATCTGTTCAACTACTTAGACAGTGGCTTCCATCCAGCCATGAGCGCCTCTAGCGCCACAAGTCGCCAAGATGAAACCCTTCAAAAACATCAACGCCCATCAATGTTTTCAACCCGTACAGAGTAACCAATACTGCGGGTATGGCCACGCAAAAAGCGGTGTAAAGAAATACAATCAAGCTCATACTTCCCGCCGCTTGACGACGAAGTGTTTCTTTTTCCCGAGTGCTGAAACGCCGGTCTTTACCGAGAAGAAATACGAAGTAAAACTTGAAAAAATACAGGGGAATGGTACCGCGAATATCGACAGGGTGCTTTCTGAAAGGGGCATTAGCGCTAATCGCTTCACGAATAGCCGCCAACTGAACCAAATTTAGGCTACTGAACACTTCTGCATCGATCTTACTCATCACATGCTGTGTATAGGCATCAATTTCAAAAGCATTCGCTTGCTTATGGGTAACATTTACCATCGAATAAGTTCCCGACAACACTATCAACAAATGCGCCGTCGCCACTGTGACACCAAGGGCTTCACCATGACTGTGCAGCGCGTGTTAAAGGCTAAAATAGAAAATGGCACCGTTTGCACCACAGGAAGCATAAAACCAAGGATGACTTTTCACGTTAAACATTAGCCTGATATCAATATAGCAACTTTCAAAGCCAGAGATAAAAAACCGATGTTTTGTTAGCACACTATTTTTGTTGTTAACGCTTAACCGAAACAATTAGTGTAATCTGCATGAACCCATAAGCCCTAACACACCAAAACGCATCAAAAGAGCTGCGTCCAACTCAAGCACGCTTTCTTTATTAGAAAACACCGATATTTCAACACATTAACAGCTGACGGAGACAACATAGCGCTCTCCGTGAACACTTTTTCTGGCTAGCGATTGTCAATGGAATATCCAAAAACACCGCTACACACAACGCTATTTGTTTTGTGCTAAGACAAAAACTACGTTTAACTGATCAAAATATCACTGAAAACATCCACATCCTTTAAAATACCCTCACAGGGAGTATCAAACGTTTTCAAGCCGTCACAGTGAGACTCCAATAGCTTTTGCGCCCCTCGGTCGCCCGATAGATCCTTCAAACTCTGTCGATACTCATCAGCAAAATATACTGGATGCCCACGTCGACGAGCACCGTTTTTTGCAGTGAAAACTGGTGCCACCAAGGAATAATCCTTGGCCAACGCTCGTACCCCTTGGTAAACATCAGCATCAATATACGGCATATCCCCAAGACAAATCACCCAGCCTGGCCAATCGGCCGCGTAACTGACACCGCGCGCAATGGAGCTACCAATACCCGGCGATATTCCCGGGTAGGTACAGCAATCAATAGCCATCGAACGCGCAAGATCGATCACAGAGCGAGTGTTTTCTGAGCTTACAAGGCAGATCTTGGGCGACACCGTCAAAATTGTCTCCAGCGTTTGCTCCAACAACAACCTCCCCGTAGGCAATTCAGCCATTAACTTGCAGCTCGAACCGAAACGTAGCGATTGCCCGGCAGCCAGTACTAAAAACCCAGGCTCAACGCTGCTTGACATGTGAGCCCTCCGCCGGTTGTTGCTTGAATAGCTTACACTGGGCAACAAGGTGTGCAGCAATACTTACCGCAATTTCGGCCGGTGTTTTACTGCCAATATCCAAGCCGATGGGAGCGTGCAACTTACTCAGCTGCCGCTCACTCAAATCCAGCTGCAGCAGGCGTTGTCTGCGTAAAGCAGATGTACGAGCTGAGCCCATTGCACCAATATAGTAGGCATCGCTTGTCAAAGCTTCCATCAGGGCCATGTCATCTAAGCGTGGGTCGTGAGAAACAGCCACAACAGCAGAATGCTCATCGGCAAAGTCACGCTCAACAATCCCATCGGGGTAGATGGGTAAAAATTCAAAACCTGCGTTATGCCATTGTTCACCCAAATGCGGACTGGGGTCACAGACCGTCACGTTAAAATCGAGGGAACTGGCATATTGAGCAAGATAGTAGCTAATAGGGTTCGCCCCCACGATTAAAAGCTTCCTCACTGGCCCCATATAATGCCTGAGCTGCAAGGGGCCTTCTTGCAAAGCGTGAGGGCGACTTTTACAATGACTCCAACGCCCACTCTTCATTGCCAACTGGCGACTAACGCCGTTACGGCTCTCTAATAGCGTGAGGATTTTTGCCCACCCAATAAGTTGGGTAGGGCGAATGTTTTCTAGCAATATCCGCAATACACCGCCACAAGGTAACTTTAACGCTTCCGCCTGCTCGTGGTTTTCGCCGAAAATCAGCTCTGTGGGTAATTCAGACGCAAATTCTCCCTGCTTTAAGCGCTCGATAAGATCTTGCTCAATGCAACCGCCAGAAACCGACCCGGTTATACCCTGTTTGCCACTCCACACCATCATTGATCCTGGAGGGCGTGGCGAACTCCCCCAAGTGTTTAGCACCGTGACTAAATACGCTTCTTGGCCAGAGGCCAGTGCAACCGTAAGTGAATGAATAACATCAACAACCGATGACTTTAATAGCGGATCAAACATAGCGAGCTGGTACCTTCCACCCGAGTATTGTTAAGACCTATCTCACCCTCTTTGCGGGAATAACGCTACAGGTAGCGCATCGACACAGGGCCTAGGCACGCAGCCAATAGGCGATTGTTTGCCTCCACAGGTGAATAGGGGGTCAACGGGGCGCCAACTCCAGCCTCTTAAAACCCACATCGCCGGTGGCTTTTTAATCACAGCCGTCCATATTTAAACCGTTTTAGCAACTTTGTCAGGTTGGTTGCAATGTCACTATCGAAAACGGCTGTGCCATTATACCCCTTACAAACTCATTGGCAGCGAACAACACCGAATTAGTGAACCTCTATTGGTGTCTTCTTAACACCAGAACTTCCATCAGCCAATGTGATTGAGGGCAGCGTTCTAAGTAAAAACAGACCTTTCTGCAAGTAAAAAAAAGAGCGCAGATTTGCATCGGCACTCTTTATTAAACTTAAAATGAAAGTTGAAAAGCTTTCCTTTGTGGCTAACGCATTTAACTCGCATCAGCCCAAAGGAATTTTACCGAAACTCGATATAGTTAGTTTCCGCAGGAATTATCGATATCGTTGAGGAAACCGCGATCAACACCAGAGCGAGAGGTGATTTCAGCGGGACAAGCCACTTCTTTATACTTCAAAGAGGGATTGTCAGCCGCTTCAAACCAGTCAACATACCACTGGCAGCCCTGCTGTAATTCGGTTAAGCCGCGCGAACCAAATACGTTGTCACAACGCTGACTCAAGCAACTCTTGTACTCCTGCAAGCTGGCGTTATAACCCAACTCATTCTTACAAGCAGCCAACATACCACCGTATTGCTCACCCAGCTCGTTGTTAGACACTCCCCACTGATCGGAACAGGCGTTGAACGCACCAACACCACCGCCTGGAACCAGAATGTCAAACTGACCACCCGATACGTCGTAACCAACGTTGGTCGCCTGAACAATCATCGTTTTGCCGGAAAGCGCCGCAGAGCCGGGATCATTACCGCCATTATACGATTGACCAGTAAACTGAATTTGGAAACAACGACCACAAACATCGCCGCTCGAAGTTGCCGCATAACCATAAGATAGCGTGCTGCTAACAGCCCATGGCGACAAACCATGACACATATGAGCGTTTCCACCGTCACAACTACTTGAGGCATTTACATCATTCAACACCTGATTATTGACACCACAACTGCCCAAGGGCTCAACACCATCAGGCACATTACCAGACCAGCCACAATGCGCTTTACAGCAATCCCAGTAACGTGTGGCGTAACCATCACAACCTTGTGGCGTACCTCCTGTGCTCGAACTAGAAGAGGAGCTGCTGGAGCTCGAAGAGGAGGAGCTGCTAGAGCTGCTCGATGAGCTACTGCTCGAAGACGACGAGCTGGAGCTAGAGGAGCTGCTAGAACCGGAACCATCGCAGTCTTGAACAACACCACCGCCACCGCTTTGGCCATTACAGGTATCAATACCAATACAGCTCTGCTGGTTTTCCCAGCCCCAGCCACTTGTTTGATTAGCGCATAAAGGGCGTGGGTCATCTTGATACCACTGACACATATCGGTGCAACTACCTCCACCGGTGCTCGAAGAGCTGGAAGACGAGCTACTGCTAGAAGACGAGCTACTACTGCTTGACGAGCTACTACTGCTTGACGAGCTAGAGCTACTTGAAGAGCTGGATGAGCTAGAGCTACTGCTAGACGAACTGCTTGACGAGCTAGACGAACTACTGCTCGAGCTGCTACTCGAAGAGGTGCTGCTTCCTGAACCTCCACCGCTCACATCCAAGGATGCGATAGAGGGTGTACCAGAACCGCTTCCGCAAAAACCAAAAGAAACACTACTGCCTGGTGCGATGCTGCCATTGTGAGCGACCGGTGTCACACTGTTGCCACTCTGATTACCATTCCACAAATTATTAATACTGGTAGAGCCTGGGTCTAGTACAACCGTCCAGCTGGTGATGTTCGAGCTGCCATTATTCGAGATGGCTACCTCTGCACAATAACCGCTACCCCAGCTATTCTGCACCGTGAGAATGGCCTCTCCTGCTCCGGAGGTAATAGCATTTGCTATCGCCGCACAGAGTGAAAAAGCCAATGCGCAACTCGTAGTTACCGCAAAATGTATTTTTTTGTTCATTGTTGAAAAGCCCCTGACTTTATTAACGTTATATTTCATGGGTGAGGTTTTTGCCGATAACTGCGCTGCACAAAGAAGATGCTTACAAAATGAAATAAAGGGTTTTGTGCTTATTGGTATTTATAATGTAGGGCGCGGCTACTTGCGACGACATAGTTTACTGGCTTCAGAAAAAGATACACTAGGTAATTGGTCGCAATTTAAACAACTTTAAGTCTTTTTTTACTGTTTTTTGCGATGGATAAACAAAAGCACTGAGAAGCAACCGTTTTGTAGACTTCGATCCCAAAAAAGAAAAATACCTGCGAGCACAGAGAAACACGACCCCCACCAAGCGTCGCCCAAACAACGGCCTCAACCCACAGGGTGGTTACGCTCAATGATTGACCAAAACCTGAGAAGAGACCACGAATGTACACAAGCCCTCTAGCAGAACCGTCATAAACTTAATCACCGCTCAACTGCTCAGCCAATACCATGGGGTCGCTTGTGGGCAACTCACAAACCTGTTGAAAACACACATACGCCGTTGGCACACCATCAATCGATTTTTTATACGCCAATAGGGGTACTATTGATTTTTGCTCAACAACTTCATCCTCACTAACAAGTAACACAATACTATTGGGTAGCCAACGCTTACGCAGAACATCTAATAACGCCAGCATTCTTGGGTCATTTTTATCACCAACCAATACAATTTCTTTGACTTTACCTCGATAAAAGTGAAGTGCTTCCATCATTTCTGCCAACTGTGCTGGATGCTCGGACAGTATGCTCGCAACATTTTTCAACGAGCGTGTAGCAAAGTCTATATACGCTGGGTTTAAAGTATATTCATACAGCCGCAACACATTAAGTAGCGCCACAGAGTTTCCCGAAGGCAGCGCACCATCCCGTTGATTTTTTTCTCGCGCGAACAAAGACTGTTGCTGGTGTGCGCTACGAAAATACCCACCACGTTCAACATCGCTGAATTGGTTATCCAGAAATTTCTGTAATTTTATGGCTAAATTTAAGTATTGAATTTTGTGAGTTGCTTCATATACATCTAACAAGCCAGCAATATAAAAGGCGTAGTCACCTAAAAAACCTAACTGCGCCCTGCTACCGTGCTGGTAGACACGATACAGTTCACTTTCGGTTACCAGTACACGAGCAATAAACTGCGCAGCGGCTTCCGCAGCTTGCACATAACGGGGCTCCTTTAAATGAAACCCCGCTTTAGCAAAAGCTGAAATCATTAAACCATTCCACGCAGTAAGTTGTTTTTCGTCGCGGAGAGGTGGCGAGCGCTTTTGGCGGGCCGCCAACAAGAGAACCCGAACCTCTTCTAAGCGCGCAGCAAATTCTGACCGGCTAACGCCGGTTTGTCGCTTAACACTCTCATCGTCTACAGTGCTTTCACCAAACCACGCCTGAGGCAGGCTCCTACCCTCGAAATTGCCCGGCTCTTCAATCCCCCATGCCAAAGTCGCTAACCTCACCTGCTCGGGGGTTAACACTTGCTGAAGCTCTGTAAGCGTCCAACTAAAGTAATAGCCCTCTTCCATTTCACCGCTGGGCCCCACGCTATCGGCATCTGTTGCAGAAAAGAAACCTCCATTAACACTGGTCATTTCCTTCAGTACATAGTCGAGCGTGCTCACCACAATGTGTTTATAACGAGGTTTGTAGGTGATTAGCCATGCCTGCAAATATCGACTGGTCAACTGAGCATTGTCGTAGAGCATTTTTTCGAAATGAGGAACCAACCATCTCTCATCTGTCGAGTAGCGGTGAAACCCACCCCCAATCTGATCGTATATACCGCCATTGGCCATCTTATCCAGAGTGAGCGTGAACATCTGGAGGGTTTTTTTATCGGGCTTAAGCTTATATGCGTGCATTAAAGCATTCAAAGACAAGGAAGACGGGAATTTGGGCGCGCCCGTAAGACCACCCCACGTCCAATCAAAATTTTCCACATACTGGTCTCGCAAGACTTGCAGAAGGGACAGATCGGGTATTGCGCTCACAGTGGAGTCCGCCTGCCCTTCCATATAGTCTTTTACCTGCGCCGTAAGCTTTTCGGCAAAGGCCTCAATATGCTCACTATTCGCACCATATTGCTCATATACAGCCTGTAGAATACCTTTGAATCCAGGTCGACCATAACGATCTTCTGGTGGAAAGTAAGTACCGCCAAAGAACGGCTTTTGGTCTGCGGTCAGCCAAACATTGAGCGGCCAGCCACCCTGTTTGCCCATGGCTTGTAGTGCTGTCATGTAGACCTCATCCACATCTGGCCTCACCTCTCTATCCACCTTAATCGCAATAAAGTGCTTATTGATAATCTCTGCGGTTTCCTCATCATCAAAAGATTCCTCCTCCATAACGTGGCACCAATGACACGTGGAATAGCCAATGCTCACCAATACAGGTCGATTTAAACGCCGGGCTTCACTAAAGGCCTCTTCACCCCAAGAAAACCAATTGACTGGGTTATGGGCATGCTGCTGTAAATACGTACTGCTTTCAACTATTAAGCGGTTGGTATATAGCGGTTCACCTAGAGCACCAAGGTATTGAGTGCGGGGTTTGTAGCCTGTACCCTTGGCAGCCCGCGCCGAATACAACTGCTGTTGAAGGTTGGCAGAAAAGGGGGCTGCGCCGGGAAGCTGGTGTATTTTACCGTCATACTCTTTCACGAATATCTCACCTTTAACCAAAAAAAGAAGTACCACCCCGGCAACAAGGAGAATGGCTGAAAAACCGATGATGTTACTGCCGCTAAATTGTATAGTTTTCATAATAATGGTTATCACAGTAAAAATACTGAGTGGCTAAGATGCTCCCTCACGATTAGGGGCACACAAAGCACGCACTCTAGATTACACGCGCTGGCAAGACCAATAAACGCACATAAAGACGGATGATAGTGAGTGCTCACACAGTGCCGACGCATACGCTAGATCCAGAGCTCGCCTCGCTCACCTCGTAACGAAACTTGCTCTATACTCAACAAATAAGCCTGCCACTGGTTGGCACATTAAGCCGCTTAACAAGCACATAACTTTATGGCAAGCAGGATACGCCATCCAGGCCTTATGAAATCAAACACCTTCACCATTGTAAGATTTATCGTTGCCTTACTTACCGTGCTCGCCATCGCGGGGCAGCCTTATATTCCCCCTAAAAAACTGATTATTCACCCCAGCGCCAAAACTTACCCCTCCACTTACGGCCCTACAGACCCTGTTGGCGGCCGGGCCGATACTTGGATAGACAGGGTTAATAACGAGTGGCGATGCAATTACAAGAAGGAGTTTGGCGTAAACAACTGCGGCTTTACGCTAAGCTGGCACAATGGAGACCTGAACGGCGCAACCGGCGCAGAAACCTCTCAGATACCGATTTGCGTAAACGCCAGTAGTGATGATGACAACGATGGCTGGGGCTGGGAAAATGAACAAAGCTGCATTGTGATCGAACCCGATCCAGCATCAACGCCCCAAACCACCATAAAGCAAACAAGTCAGCCCACTTGCAGCCCGGAAACCAAAGATGAAGACGGCGATGGCTTCGGTTGGGAAAACGACCAGCCTTGCATACTTCTTACTCCAGAAGCCTTAACTCAAAGCCGCACCGACGACAAAATACCCGTATGCACTAGCACCGATGCCGACGACGACGGTGACGGCTGGGGCTGGGAGAATGGACAAAGTTGTATAGTCGAGAGCACCACCTTAGCAATGCCGGCCCCCGAATCCCCTAGCGCTAATATAGCGTCCAACACAACCTCCGAAAGGCTCAGTGAGACTGCACCAATCAACATAACCCCCGAGTGTGACAGCGCAGCTAGTGACGACGACGGTGACGGTTGGGGCTGGGAAAACGAACAAAGCTGTATGGTCACCGAGAATAGTAAGCAGCCAGCAAATGGCCAAGTATCAGAGACAGACGAAACCCTTGCCGACCAAAGCGCGGTCGACAATGACTCCCCGCCTACAATGCCCACCTGTATCAGTGCAGATTCAGACGATGATGGTGATGGCTGGGGCTGGGAAAACGAACAAAGCTGTATTGTTAGAAGCGACAACAACAGTAAGCCATCAGTTGCGCGAAAAAGACCGTACTGCACAGAACAAGCTGCTGACGACGCCGCCGATGGCTGGGCCGACGGCTGGGGATGGGAAAATGGTCAGAGTTGTGTATTCGAAAATTCAGCAGCCGATACTGACCAAAGGGCTGTCGAGGAAAATGCCACCGCTCCCATGGTCAACAGAGGCATAGATTTTTCTGAATACGACGGACTAAACGTTCGCATTCATTACGAAGGCAGAGCCCAACATATCCGCGTTCATTTACGCAATTACAATACCCAATATTCTCGAGAAGACGATGATGAATCGACCAAATTCATGTCAGCTTACCTGCGCACCGAAGATTTAAAAGCCGGGGAAGCCTACATTGACCTTTCAGAGTTCAGTGTTGCGGAATGGTGGATATTGAACGCAGACGCACCTAGAGAACTCGCCGCGCCGGAGCTTAGCAACGTCGTGTCTATAAGTATCGACCATATGGAGCACGGTATACACCGAATGCGTACCGAACATATTGAGCTAGTAGGAGAGCGAATCTCCAAAGAGAGCTTCCTTATGGCGGTAGTTGCATTCTGGGCAGTCTTTCTGTTTGCAGAAGCCCTCACCCGCTACTACTACCTCTACCGAGCAGCTCGCCACCGCGAAGCACAGATTGACCTACTCACAAGCGAAGCCAAACATCTAGAGGAGGAAAGGTCTGCATTACAAACACTTTCCGTTACCGACGCTTTAACGGGAATATTCAACCGCGCTGGGTTTTCTGAAGCCGCTGACACCCTCTACAACGAAGGCCAAGCAGCAGCGCAATGCGGTCTGTTACTCTTTGATATTGATCACTTTAAAAACATTAATGATACCCACGGGCATGACATTGGCGACCACATTCTAAAATCTTTTACGCGGATTATTGCCATGAACATTCGCCATGATGAAATCTTTGCCCGTTGGGGCGGAGAGGAATTCGTATTGCTATGTGCAACACCGGTAAAAGAAAAGCTGATTGGGCAAGCAGAAAAACTTCGGCAGGTTATTTCCAATTATAACTTTGAACCCCAGCTAGGTTTAAAAATAACCGTAAGTCTAGGTATTACAACAATTAAGCCTGGGGAGTGTTTTGATGAAACCTTTAAGCGTGCAGATATCGCCCTATACAAAGCCAAGGAAAATAGAAATAGTGTCTTCTTTCAGGAGTAGCGCAGAGGAAGCTTACCCATGGTAACCTCATGTAGTTGCCCACAAACCTAAATCACTGCTAACTAGTCGCCACCAAAAGAGCCCAAAGACCTACAACTATGTACAAAACGATTAGACTTACCGGTTTGGTGCTTACTGTGATAATTTTCATTGGGCATTATCTCGTGCCGCCCAAGCGGGTACCACTGCACCCACTGGAATCGAGTATGCAGGCCATCTATGGCTATATTGACCCCGTCAACGGGCAAAATTCGTCTTGGTCAAATCAAGGCAACCATGAATGGGTTTGTGAATATGCCCCTACCCATCGTCACGGCTGCGGCTGGGATGTGTATTGGGATCCCAACTATGTAAACGGCATCGATTTTTCAAGATACAACGCTGTAGAAATTAGCCTCAAATACGAAGGCACTGCCTCGCGTATCCGTGTATACATGCGCAATTACAACCCCGCCTATGCCACTCCAAACGATGCGTCATCTAACAAATTTCTAGCAATGAATTTTCGATTAAGCGAGATCGAAAAACCGGTCGTCATTAAGCTTTCTGAGTTCAGTGTTGCGTCTTGGTGGTTACGAGAACGCAATATCCGCCGCCGCTGGTCGCTTCCCGAATTCGATAACATTACCAAAATTGGCGTTGACTTTATTGAAAAAGGCAGCCACAAAACTCAAGTAGAAAGCATTGTGCTCATTGGCTCTTGGATTAGAACCGAAACCCTGCTCTCCAGCATACTGGCTTTCTGGATGAGTGTATTTCTACTAGAGGGTATTGTGCGCTTTTATCAACTGTATAAAAAATCCCAGTACAGCAGACTTCGCATACAAGAATTGAGAGATAAACAGCACCAACTTGAAAAGGAAAAAGAAAACTTACGCGAGCTGGCCGATACCGACCCTCTAACAGGAATACGGAATCGTACGGGTATTACTGCCCACATCAATAGCTTGTTTGCTGATCCCAATACAGCACCCAATTTTGGGCTTATGCTTCTCGACATCGATCACTTCAAGGTGTTAAACGATACCCATGGCCACGATCTTGGTGATGCAGTCCTTAAGGCCTTCGCCGCAACCATGTCGCTCAACCTCAGATCAGAAGATACTTTTGCGCGCTGGGGCGGAGAAGAATTTATTGTTATATCACACCAAAACTCGGCAAGAGTGTTGTTTGATCTCGCTGAAAAACTACGAAAAATAACTGCGAACTACAAATTTGGAGCCAATCACGATTTAAATATCACCATTAGTATTGGCCTTAGCTCCGCACGAAAAGGTGACAACTTTGAAAACCTATTCAAACGAGCCGACACTGCGCTCTATAGGGCCAAACAAAATGGCAGAAACCGTGTAGAGTTTGAGACTTGAATATGCGCAAAGTCCTCTATACTATTATTTTATTAGGCTTTTGGCCTAGTGTCTCACCATTGGCCGACACCTTTAGAGTGCACCCCCTCTACCTCGAAGAAGAATCTCGCGCAGACCGAACCAGCAGTATTGTGAGAGATCCCGATGACTTTCTGTGGATAGCAACCGATAATGGCCTGAAACGTTATGACGGGTACAATTTAAAAATATTTCAAAGTAACTACGATGACCCCACCTCCATCGGCTCAAGTGCCACTAACACCCTAATGTTACAGAGCGACGGATCATTGTGGGCAGCAGGTTCAAATTTAAACCTGTACCACCCAGAAACAGAAACCTTTTCGCCTTACTACGTGAGTGACAACCGTGCCATTCGCACGCTGCACGAAGATAACAGCGGTGTATTTTGGCTCGGAGGTGAGGGATTTGGTTTAAGAAGTTTCAGCCCTCAAAGCGGAGTGCTTGAACACACCTTTTTTGAAAACTCAAATCGCGGCTATATAAGTGCCATTATTCAACATGGCCGCTCGCCATCAATTTGGGTTGCCTCAAGTGCTGGCCTCTACTTATTTCACACAGAAACCCATCAAATTATTGACTATCACCTACCCTTGGATTTCGGAATAGGACAAGAAGCGATACGCGCACTGACAGAAGACCGCTTAGGACGCCTGTGGATTGTATCGCACAGAGGCCTATTCTCTTTAAACCCTAACACTCATGCATTCAAGCACTATAGCGCAGATGAACACAACCCCAAGGCTCTGGCCACCGATGCCTTGTGGAGCATATTTATCGACTCTAAAGATAACATGTGGATAGGTACAGACAAGCGTGGCGTGCACAAATATCAATCGGAGAGCGACGATTTTTTACATCTTCCAGCATCCACGTTAAACCCCTACGCCTTCCCTGTCGCATCTATTGACCATATCCATGAAGATAGAAATGGGTCATTGTGGTTCTCCGCTGGCCCATTTGGCCCCTATCGCATTAGCCAACACCTAGAGAAATTTACCACCTTTCGAAATCAAATAGACAATGAAAACTCCCTAGGCTTTGATAACGTACTGGATCTCCATGAAGACCGCAGCGGAATAATCTGGATCGCTACAGACGGCGGTGGCTTAGATAGCTTCGACCCCAAAACAAAAAAATTCAAACACTACCGACACAACAGCAAAGATCCGCACAGCATTAGCAGCAACTCGATACTGTCTATTGCCGAAGACAATCAAGGTTACCTTTGGCTAGGCACCTGGGGCGGCGGTCTAAACCACTTTAATCCCGTCACTGGAAAAGCTACACACATTAAACGCCAAGCAAATAGCAAAGACGGAAAAACCCTAGAGAACAATAATATTTTCCGTATTATCATAGACCCTAAGGGTCGGCTAATTCTCAGTATCTGGCGACGGGGATTGCAAATTTATGACCCACAAGACGGTAGTTTTCTTTCATTCTTCCCCCTTGGGCGTGGCAGCGAATCAGGTATCACCAATCATTTCATCACGGACTTTTTAGCAACCAACGATGGTAAATTCTGGGTTGCTGGCTACAATGGTTTAGAGCTATTTTCTCCTGAAACAAATACCTTCACCGCTTCTCAACTCGACATAACTGAAGGGATCTCCGATATTTACATGGATGCCGATGGACTACTTTGGCTTGCCACATCAAAAAACCTCGTGCGCTATAGCCCCGTCTCGCACAAATCAAAAACCTACACGCTCACCGATGGTCTAGCGGACGAGTTTGTTGTCTCTATAGAGCAAGATGACCAAGGTTATCTCTGGCTCGCTACGCGCAACGGAATGAATCGATTCGACCCCAGCAGTGAGAGCTTTGTTAGCTTTAATGAGAGTGATGGTCTGGCAAGTTCACAGTTCAACCGATTCAGTCACCTCAAAACGCGCAATGGGGATTTGTACTTTGGTGGCACCAGAGGGTTTACTATTTTCCGCCCCGGCCAAATGCCCAAAAATGAAAACGCCCCGAAACTCCACTTTCTGGGCCTAGAACTGTTTCAAAAAACGCTAGTACCCGGGCAAGACTCATTGCTAAAAAGCCCGCTGAATTACAGCGAAAAACTACAACTACCCTACCACCAACGCGACATTACCTTTGAATTCACCGCGCTCAACTTTATCTCGCCTGCAAAAAATCAATACCGCTACCGTTTAAAGGGCTTAGAGGAAGACTGGCTAAGCGTGGACAGCTCTCGTCGCAGAGCCCGCTATACCAACCTCCCCCCAGGAAACTATCACTTCCAATTTTTAGGGTCAAACAATGAAGGCGTGTGGGCTGGCACTGCAAGAGAAATAGCCCTCACAATATTGCCTGCGTGGTGGCAAACTTGGTGGGCTCGATCATTCTATTTTTTATTCGTCTTACTTATTATGTACGTATTTAGTTATTGGCGATTACGCTCCAATCGGCAACGAGAAAAAGACCTAGAGACATTGGTCAGCGAACAAACATCTAAACTTACAGAAGCCAACCGTGCAGTAATAAAGTTGAACTCTGAATTAGAACAGAGAGTTGCCCACCGCACTCAAGAGCTCTCTATTGAAATTGAAGAGCGACGAGAATCCGAAAGTAAAGCAAACTACATTGCCTATCACGACACTTTAACTGGCCTTCCAAACCGCGCATGGATGCTAAAGCATCTCCTATCCCTTATTGAATCGTCCCTTCAAACCAACTCCAAATTCGCACTGTTCTTTGTGGGGGGAGATCGATTCAGAAAAATAAATGACACTCACGGTCACTTACAAGGTGACATGCTTTTGGTCGCTGCTGCACAACGTTTAAAAGAGCTGCTATCGTCAAATCAACATGCCGTACGTTTAGGTAGTGATGAATTTACGATCATCATTGATCGCCTTGAGGATGACAGTGAAGCATCCGCCATGGCAGAAAAAGTTATTGCCACCTTCAACAATCAATTTATTATTGACAAAATTCGCATGAGTTTCACTGTGAGTGTAGGCATGCTGATTTGTGACCGAGAATATACTGAACCCTCTCAAATATTGCGCAACGCAAACATCGCTATGCAAAGCGCCAAAGATCAGGGGCGTGGAATCTACCAAATGTTCGATGCCGTCATTTTGCAACGCACTCTGGAAAGGGCTGCTCTTGAAGCTCACCTAAAGCAAGCGTTAAGACGCAACGAATTTAGCTTAGTGTATCAACCTATCGTTGTTGTCGAGTCAGGATATCTAAGCGGATTCGAAGCTCTAATCCGCTGGCAGCACCCAGAGAGAGGCATGGTTCCTCCCGACAAATTTATACCCATGGCCGAATCGTCAGGCCTAATTTTTGAAATCGGATTATGGGTTCTCGAACAAGCCTGCCTGCAACTTCAGAAGTGGCAACAGAACTTAGATCTAGACTTACTACCCACCATCGCCGTTAACCTTTCTGCCGTACAACTCGGGCAGGCCGATTTATTGCAGCGCATAGATGCCATTTTTGAACGAACGGAAATAGATATGCGTAAAATTAAATTTGAAATCACCGAATCAGCACTAATGAAACACACAGATACCGTAGATATGCTTCTGGAATCTTTGCGAGAAAGAGGCATTGAGCTTGCCATCGATGATTTTGGGACAGGTTACTCATCGTTAAGCTACTTGGATAGGCTACCGGTACAGGTGTTAAAAATTGATCGCGCCTTTGTTAATGCGCTATTTGATTCTAACGATGACAATGATGGCGCACATGAAATTGTTAGGGCAACCATATCTCTTGCCCACAACTTGAATATGCGTGTCGTTGCAGAAGGGATTGAAACAGAGGAACAAATGGATGCCCTCGCGTCGTATAGTTGCGATTACGCTCAGGGCTATATGATTGCTCGCCCACTGCCACCAGGCGAGGCCACCCAGTATTTACAACGTTCAACGGTAGTCACGCTAAACGATCCGATATCGCCAAATCACTAAAGTTGACGAATAGCAGTTTAAGGGCACTACAGTAGGCAAAAGAAAAAAAGCCTATATATAGAAATTAGACTTTTACCCTATAAAGTGCATAATCTATCTAACAAGGTTTGCTTTTACCTACTGTCGATCTGATAGAGGGAAAATATAGACACTCAAAAAAGGCATTGAATGCATTCCTATAACAAAAAAAATATTGCGCTATTCCTTTATGTGCTATTGGTCGCCTTAGCGGCATCCTCAACAAGCAGCGTAGTAAGGTCCGAGGAGCTTATATTGGTAGCCGACGAGTGGTGTCCGTACAACTGCACTCCAGGAAATAAAAATCCGGGCTATCTGGTAGAAATAGTCCAATATTCGCTCGAGAAAGCAGGATACACCCTAACTTACAAAATCGTTCCGTGGAATCGTGCGATAAAAAGAGTCGAAAGCGGAAATTTTCACGGTATTATCGGCGCAGGAAAGCAGGAAACGCCAAGCTTTATTTTTCATGATCTCCCCTTATTTACCATTGAGCACAGGTTCTACACCCTCACTAAAAATACTTGGCAATATGAAAACATTGACTCACTTAAGACAATAAATCTTGGCGTGATAAAAGACTACTCTTACGGCACACTCTACAATGAATACATCAAAAACAATGCAAAGCTATCGTCCAAAATCACAACTTTACATGGCGATGACGAATTTGAAAGACTAATACTACTATTGGAGCGAGAACAAATAGATGCTTTTGTAGAAGACAAGAATATTGTTGGTAACTACATTCGCAACGCAGAGAAAAGCCCCTCGCTGCGCACTGCCGGAAAAGCGTCTTCAGAAGCCATTTATATAGCTTTTTCCCCTGCTCTACCAAACTCTAAACAATATGCTAAAGCAATATCGGAAGGCTTTGCCGCGTTGCAAGCGTCAGGGAAAATAGACGCGTTAAAACTAAAATACCACCTTACAGACTAGACACTACCCAAAGTTTCGATAATTGCCCTCACAGGCAATTTTATAGAGCACGGTATCACACCCTATCTCAATAGCAGGTTCGCTCATTTCCGCTCAGTTAACCACAAAATGTTCGTAACGCAACGAGGGTAGTACAGACTTCCGTGGGCAACACCCGAACGAAATTGATCAGAGCAGGCAGATGCACTAGCCCCCTCCCGCTGCCAACGTGCATGAGCCAGATCGGTTCGTAACTGATCATCACCAAAATCAAAACCGAGTATTTCTCGAGCCACAAATTGGCACAACGCAATTTTTGATTGCCATGAATTATCCGCCGTAGACGATAGCTTCCAACCGCCATCGTTATACAAACACAGATTGGGGTGTAAAATATTTTTAAGGTGAAACTTCAAACATCGAATATACTCACCAAAAGGCCCCGACTCGCTCACGCTACTACTAAGCCCCAGAACATAAGGGTATACCAGTGCCTCTATCGCCGGAATAATTGCACTTCGATTATTTCCTTCAAGAATGGCAGGTATAAAACCCAGCTCCTCGGAATAGGCTTGACTGAGCGTATGCGCGACTTGCTTCGCGCAGTTAAATGCGTCTTCAGCAAGCGAATCCATCTCTTTGCGTGTAAATAGGCTGTGTAGCAGTACATAGCTAGCCCACATTTTTCCGGCGAGATAAACGTTATTGCGAGCCTGTCCAAGTGAATGGTCGAGAGAATCATAGGTCGTTATTTCTCCTCCTCCTTCGGTTCTGGCCGATTCAAAACCCATAAGGCCATTTCGCAGTTCTGCGATTGGATTGTCACGGGTTTTTAAGGAATTGAAACATTCTATAAAAATGCGCATATACCGTTCGAAAAAATCGTGATCGTCCGTTTTGCCCACGTAAATACTCGCACACAGCACCCAGTTGGTGAGTTGTTCGCAGGTCATATGAGAAAAACATTTCCGGTCCAAGCCGGCCACCTCGTATGCACTTCGGCCTTTCGGGCTCCAATGATTCATCACCCCCATATCGTGCGTAAACGAAATACCGCCAGAATAGCGTTTTTGTGGGTTCTCATGAGAAAAAACCTTGTCAACAAAAGAATAGTCTTCAACAAATTGCTGCAACACATTTTTAATTGTCCAAGGGTTCATGCGCATTTCGAAAAAAAGCATATCCACTGTGAGGTCGAAGGTATTCATCATCAAATACTCCCCTTCATTGACAACCCAAATACTTTTCTCCCCATTCCATAGCCACTGAGTAGAGGCATAGTACCCGCGTGTAGCATGTGCAACTAAAAACTTTTGTTCGTCATTCAACATTGCCGTGGCAAGCTCTTCGTCTCTTGCCTTAGCCTGCGTAATGTAATAGTTACGATTTCGCAAACCGAAATCTAGCACCTGTAAGAGTGAGCTGAAGTGACGGGTATAGTAGTAACGCATTTCGCGGTTATAGGTAGCCACTTCACCCACATAAAAACCTAATACGATTTCCAGTGTTTTCGTTTCACCCGGCGGCACCTCCAATTCAAGCCCAGCAGTGGGGCCCAAAAGAAAATTTGCTGTTTGATGTTCACGGTTCATCGCCGAGATACAGTCAAAATCGATAAAACTACGTGCCCCCTCGGTATTGCTAGCAAAACCAATACGCTGCTGACTCACAGCCCCCACTAGCCCACCAGCCTCACAATCACCAAGGCTGCTCCAGCGATGATCTATCCCCAACGCAAAAATGCCTTTTAAGGGAAAGGCGCTGTCATTGGTAAAGTGCACGTTAACGTGCACGACAGGGCAACTAGCACGAGCCAACTCGTCAAGCTGGGCCTTGCTTGGGTCAGGTATTTCAAAAAAGGGCGTCAACACCTCAAAACAAACACCTAGTGCTGACAGTCGATCACTCGCCCAGCCGTATTCTCGTTTCACGTCTTTCAGAATACTCAGCCGCCCCCCCGTACCTTCTTGTCCATCAACATATCGCTCGGACTCGGAGCTGTCGCTTCCCTCAAAAAGTGGCAATAAATGCACAACATTATCAACCGTTTGGTATCCGACATTCAGCACGCCCGGATATGGGCCAGGTAGCGCTATCCCCATGCCAGCCTTTTGTCCATGAGCGCCGAAGGTGAAAGACGCCAATGCTCCCATGGGAGGGTGATGCGCGTGAAAAGAGGGATTTTCGGGGTGCATAAGCGAACGGCCTTACATTAGGTGATGGGCTACTCAACATTTTAGCGAAAATCTCACGAGAACAACACTCACTGATATAACCCAAGCGCAATCCCATAGACCAAAGGTCCCGTTAGCACCCAGCCTGACCACTATTGGCGTTATTCACCGAAACTCCTCAGCCATTCACCGATTCAGCAGGCCGCGGCAGCCATTCTAGGAATATGCTGAGGCTATCACTCAACAGGGAGAACTCAAATGACCAGCCACACCTTAGATCAAGAACAATTTCGCACACATGTCAAAAACCAACGACACTGGGTAAGGCTCGCTTACATGTTAGTGTTCGGGGTGCTCCTGCACATTGCAGGTATCGTGATGTGGGTACTTTGCGCGCTACAGTTTCTATCCGTTTTGGCCACAGGCCAAGACAACCCAAATCTGCGTGCTATGGGCAGTGCAGTGACAGGCTTTATACAGCAAGCATTGTGCTATGTAAGTTATAACAGCGAGGTAAAACCCTTTCCATTTGCGTCATGGACAAGCACCAATACCAACCCGTCACCCAGCACTCACGAAAGTGAGGTGAGTGATGGAATCATCGTTGAAGAAGAACCGAAACAACAATAGTTGGCGAACTGGGAACTAGGTACCTCGATTCCCATGCCGGAGGTGGCAAATGGCAAAGGTAATACACGCATTTTCGATGGAAACTATGACGATAATCAGCATTCTGGGCTTTGCCTTGATGCTTAACTCCGATACTATCGGTTTCCGATTTATTGGCTCTGCTCTCGCTAACTGGTTGAGTACACTTATATGAAAAAGCACGACGGCAATATTAGCCCACGATCACTCATTGGCCTAGGTCTTATCGTTTTCGCCATTTTACTGTTTTTCAACAATATTGGCCTAAAATTTTTGGGCGTCATATTGAGCAACTGGCCGGTGGCGCTTATTGTAATTGGTGGTGCGTTATTATACTCGCCACGACAAACGCCAAAGGATTCAGGTAGCACGGAGGAGGCCGATTTCTCCCATGACTCGTTTATGGGGAAAGCTCGATCCTCCAGCTTGCTACCGTATTTTTTGATTGTTATTGGCATATTGTTTTTTCTTGCTCAACACCGAATTTTCAATTTCGGCATCGGGGCCATCATAGCGCCGCTGGTACTCATTTTTATCGGCCTGCAAATTTTACGCCCCAAGTCGTGTTTCGGTAAATGCCGAAAACACGATGAAGGTACTGAGCTTATATCTCAGAATGACAGTACCGACGTAGAGCAAACAGAATTTGAAGCTGACGAAAGCCTCGCGGCCGCTGACAGCGACGATTCAAAAATCGATATATTTGCCGTACTGGGCGGAGGCAATTACAGTACCCGCTCACAAAGCCTGACTGGCGGCAATATCTTCTGCCTAATGGGGGGAGCCGAAGTTGATATTCGCGATGCCGACACCCAAAACGATAAGATAGAAATTGATGTTCTGGCCCTACTCGGCGGCGCAGTTATTAAAATCCCTCCCCACTGGCAGGTGAGTGTAAAAGTACTGCCGTTCCTCGGAGGTATTACCAACAAGACAACCTGCCTCGCAGAAAAAATGCGTGTACCCAAAAAACACGTAATCATTACCGGTATCGCTTTTTTAGGCGGCGTTGAAATTAGAAATTAGCGACCGCAGCCAAGGTCTTGTGAATAATGCACCCCATATTCAGTTCCAGCCGCAGCTTCGCCGCCCTAGCATTAATTTGGCTAAGCATCGCTCTGTTAGCCGCCATTTTAGTGGCGGTCAACAGTCATTCGTTAAGCCTCGATAAAAATCTCTACCTGCAAACCCTTACCTGGATAAGCCCTTGGTACTTCGTTTATCTGTTTTTTTGCCTCTCCAACTATTACTTGTGCCAACGCTGGCCCATAAGCTCTACCTCTCTCGCACAACTAATAGGCCTGCAGCTATTCGCTGGCCTGGTCTCTACTGCTCTGTGGATGGCACTAGGCTTCGGATGGGCACACACATTAAAGCAATTGGGCCTATCCGATGTTATTTCCCTTTACGAACATACCTTCATTGCCAACAGCTTACTGGCGGCAATACTTTACAGTGCTTGGATTTTAGTACACTACTTGTATTTGATGGCAACCGACAATGAAGAAAGGATCAATGAAAGCCTACAACAACAACTGCTTATTAGTGAAATTGAATTGCAAACGGTAAAAGCGAGTACTCACCCTCATTTTATGTATAACAGCTTAAACATGCTCGCTAATCTCTCCCTCGTCGCGCCAGAAAAAATTCATGATATATGCGTGCAAATGTCAGAGTTTTTGCGCTATAGCGTTAACTATGCCAAGAACCCCCACGTGAGTATTGATGATGAAGTGACACATATTCAGAATTATCTCAATATTGAACGTGAGCGCTTTGGGAACCACCTAGAACTCCACTTTGATATTGACGATAAGCTTAGGAAAGAGCCCTGCATGCCCTTATTGCTTTTCCCTCTCATCGAAAACTGCATCAAACACGGTATTGACTCAAGCTTAGATCAAGGCTCAATCACCCTTTCTATAGAAGAAAAAAACACCACCGTGTTAGTTCATGTTGAAAACTCGTACGACGCCGCTGGCCAACGTCGCGATGGCACACATCTTGGCCTTAGCTCGCTAAAAAAGCGCCTGTACAGTTACTATGGACGAGAAGCCTCACTTGAAGTCAACCGCACTGAACACTTTTTTTCAGTGGATATTTTACTGCCTTCTCAGCCTGTAAACACCACCTCGCAACAAGCACAAATACCATGACAATTACTGCCATAGTTGTAGATGACGAACCCCACGCTGCACAAGCCTTATCTCATTTGCTAGGGAGCTACCCTCAGGTCACTATCGTTGCCACATGCGAAAACGGTATCACCGCAGTGAAAGCCGTTCACGAACTCAAGCCCAATGTAATGTTTCTCGATATTCACATGCCCAAGCTCGATGGCTTCGACGTATTGGAATTGTTAGGCAATACACGCCCCCTCGTTGTATTTGTCACCGCCCACGACGACTACGCCATTCAAGCATTCGAGAATAATGCCTTGGATTACTTGCTAAAACCGGTGAATAGAGCCCGTATAGAAACCACCATAGACCGTTTAGAGCAACGCCTCTCCACTCTGCTATCAGAAAATTCGCTCGACGCAACTACCGACATCAACACCGAAAAGCTTCTACAGAATCACGTACAACGACAGGCACCGGTAACGCGCATATTGGTTCGGGAAAAAGGTGATGTATTTGTGATACCCAGCTCAGACATTTTGGCTATCGAAGCCGCCGATGACTACGTCGTTATTCATACTCCTACAAAAAACCACATAAAGCAGGAACGTTTAAACAATTTAGAAAGTATTCTAGACCCGCAACAATTCTGCCGAATCCATCGCTCCGCGATCATTAACTTAGACTATTTACACGGCATTGAAACGGAGGGAAAAGATTCTAGGTTTGCCACGCTCAACAATAAAAAGCAGTTCGCCATCAGCCGATCTGGCTACGCCCGCTTGATAAAAGTGCTTTAACGGCAAAACGCTTAAACTTCCCCTCCCAAAAAACCGGGGCCAGAAATACGAACCCCTAAGGCAAGTAAGCAGCCTCAATTAAGGCTAAAATAAAGGGTTCAATACTATAATCAAAAATAGAAAATAGTTTTTTGAAAGGCCAAACGAAAAACACGCCCAAAGAGGACATCTTTGGACGTGCATATGGTTTACCTTAGACCTAAGGTCAGCGATCTTAGCTTAGGGCAGAAAAGATTCACCCATTAGAAAACGATCAACCTCTCTTGCTGCTCTGCGGCCTTCATCGATTGCCCACACAATTAAACTCTGGCCTCTACGGGCATCACCGCAAGCAAATATACCCGCTTTGTTAGTCACAAAACTATCGTAATCAGCTTTTGCATTACTGCGTGCGTCTTGCTCTACATTCAGTTCTTGCAACAAGCTTTGCTCTGGCCCCATAAAGCCCATAGCCAGTAACACCAAGTCAGCCTCAAATATCTGCTCCGTGCCCACTAGCTCTTTGGGCACCATACGACCATTGTCATCTTTAGCCCATTCGATTTTTACGGTGTGGAGTGCTTTAACATTCCCAGCGCCATCGTCTTCAATCTTTTTAGTCATAACCTGATAGTGACGCGGGTCATCGCCCTGCACAGCAATCGCTTCCATTTGCCCGTAGTCAACCAACAAGGTTTTTGGCCATTCAGGCCACGGATTATTATCTGCGCGCTGTTCATGTGGTCGTGGCATAATTTCCAATTGCACAACGTGTTTACAACCGTGTCGCAATGAGGTGGCCACACAGTCTGTGCCCGTATCGCCACCACCAATAATCACCACGTTTTTGTCCTTAGCGTTAATATAGTTACCATCTGCATGGGCACTATCAAGAAGGCTCTTGGTATTTTTGGCAAGAAACTCCATTGCGAAATGCACGCCTTTTAACTGTCGCCCATCTACCGGCAGATCTCGTGGCTGAGTAGCGCCTGTCGCCAGCACAATGGCATCAAACTCTTGCTGCAGTTGGCTGGCTGCTATATCTTTTCCAATTTCGGTGTTCGTTACAAAGCGAACACCCTCTTCGGCCATCAACGCTACCCGGCGCTCAACAATCGGCTTTTCCAATTTCATATTGGGAATGCCGTACATAAGCAGGCCACCAATACGATCTGCTCGTTCATAAACCGTTACCGTGTGGCCGGCTTTATTCAGTTGCGCGGCGGCAGCCAAACCCGAAGGGCCAGACCCAATAACCGCCACCGTTTTACCTGTGCGCGACAACGGTGGTTCAGCAACAACCCAACCCTCCTTAAATGCACGCTCAATTATCGCGTACTCATGGAGTTTAATGGTTACCGGCGGCGCATTAATACCCAGTACGCACGACCCTTCACAAGGAGCAGGACACACCCGCCCGGTAAATTCAGGAAAATTGTTAGTGCGGTGCAAGCGTTTTATCGCTTCTTTCCAACGACCGTGGTAAATCAAATCATTCCACTCAGGAATAAGGTTGTTTACCGGGCAACCCGCTACTTGCGGAGCAAACCGACTCTCACCACTTTGACAAAACGGTACGCCACAATCCATGCATCGAGACGCCTGACGACGAATGTCCGCCTCCGGCATATGCTCGTGAACTTCGTCCCAATCATTCAAACGCTGCTCTGGGTCTCTATCAGCGGGTAACGCACGATCTATATTTAAAAAACCAGTTGGATTTCCCATTACGTTCTCCCCCCTCAGTGAGCCGCCATTTTCGCCAAATGCATATCGAATGCCGCTTCAGCAATTTGTTGTTCATTTTCATGCTGGCCACTGGCTCGCGCTTCTTTCATGTAATTCTGCATACGCTTGTAATCAACCGGCATCACTTTAACAAACTGTTCTAAGGCCTTCTCCCAATCAGCCAGTAGCGCTGCAGCGACATCTGAGCCCGTGTTGTCGCTGTGCTGCTGAATTAGCGATTTTAATTCAGCAATATCATCAGCATCTTCGGCTTTTTCCAGCTGTACCATTGCGAGGTTACATTTGCTGGCGAAGTCTCCGTTGGTGTCCAGCACCCAAGCAACACCACCACTCATACCCGCAGCAAAATTGCGCCCAGTTTCACCTAAGACAATGGCCATACCCCCGGTCATATATTCACAACCGTGATCACCTACACCTTCAACCACTGCCGTAGCGCCCGAATTCCTCACACAAAAACGTTCGCCGGCAATGCCGCGTACAAACGCCTTACCACTAGTGGCACCAAAAAAGGCAACATTACCAATAACGATATTGGCACGTGGATCAAAAGGTGAAACTTTCGGTGGATACACCACTAGCTCGGCACCAGAGAGCCCCTTACCAAAGTAATCATTGGCATCACCTTCCAATTCAAACCGTAAGCCTTTCGCGGCAAACGCTGCAAAACTCTGCCCTGCAGAACCCTCAAATTTCACATCAATGGTTGCCGGTGGCAAACCCTCTGCACCGTAGCGCTTGCTAATTTCGTTGGAAATCATTGTCCCTACGGTTCGGTCCGTATTGACGATATCACGGCTAATTTTCACCGGCTGGGCAGAACTCAAAGCTGCCTGTGCTTCGTTAATAAGGTCGCGATCAACAATGTCATCAATCAGATGCTTTTGTTCAACACTACGGTAAAGAGTTTCCCCCTCAACCTCTGGCTGCCGATACAAGATCGGAGACAAATCCAAATGCTTAAGTTTCCAATGCTCTAGGTCGTCACGCATATCCAAGCACTGGACCTGTCCCACCATTTCGTCGATGGTGCGAAAACCCAACTCAGCCATAATTTCGCGCAGACCTTCCGTCATCATGGTGAAGAAATTCACCACATGCTCAACCTTGCCGTTATAACGCTTACGCAACTCTTTATTTTGCGTTGCAATGCCTACCGGGCAGGTATTGAGATGGCACTTACGCATCATTGTGCAGCCCTCTACAATCAATGCTGCGGTTGCGACACCCCATTCTTCAGCACCCAACAGGGTGGCAATGGCAATGTCTCGCGGGGTTTTCATTTGTCCATCGGCCTGAACAGTAATACGGCTACGCAAACGATTCGCCACCAGCGTTTGATGGGTTTCGGCGAGCCCCAGCTCCCACGGCAAACCCGCGTGCTTAATAGAACTTAAAGGCGAGGCCCCCGTACCACCATCGTAACCGGCAATTAGAACGACATCGGCATAGCCTTTACAAACGCCAGCAGCAATAGTGCCAACACCCGCTTCAGAGACTAATTTGACGTTAATACGCGCTTCGCGGTTGGCATTTTTTAAATCGAAAATAAGCTGAGCTAAATCTTCAATAGAATAAATATCATGGTGCGGCGGTGGCGAAATTAGGCCAACACCGGGCGTTGAGCCTCGAGTGCGCCCAATCCAAGCGTCTACCTTGTGCCCAGGAAGCTGTCCACCCTCACCCGGTTTTGCACCTTGAGCCATTTTAATCTGTAGCTCGTTAGCATTCGCCAAGTAATGACTGGTCACACCGAAGCGGCCGGAAGCCACCTGCTTAATACGACTAATCATTAAATCGCCATTTTCGTCGGGCTGAAAACGGATAGGGTCTTCACCGCCCTCACCACTATTGCTCTTGCCTCCAATACGGTTCATGGCTTTGGCTAGCGTGGTATGGGCCTCCCAAGAAATAGAACCAAATGACATGGCTCCCGTTGCATAACGTTTAAATATTTTTTCCGCCGACTCAACTTCTTCTAGGGGAACCGAGGGTCGATCAGAATTAAACTTCAGTAAACCGCGCAGCGTGTAGGCCGCCTGGGCCTGTTCGTTTACTTCACTCGCATACTCTTTAAACTTTTCGTAGTCGTTACTAGCCGTCGCATGCTGCAACAACCGAATGGTCGTTGGATTAAACAAATGGCGCTCGCCATCGTGACGCCAGGCGTAGTCACCACCACTGTGTAAGACATCATCGACATGTATGCGGTTGCCGCTAGGAAAGCCTTCTCGATGCTTGCTCAGTGTTTCTCTGGCAATTTCGTCGAGGCCAATGCCCTCAATACGGCTTACCGTACCGGTGAAATATTTTTCAACCACAGAGCTGTTGATACCTAAGGCTTCAAATATCTGTGCGCCCTGATAACTTTGTAAGGTGGAAATACCCATTTTTGAGAATATTTTTAGCAAACCGCTGCTCACTGCAGAAACATAGCCTTTCAGTACGTCTTTATCTGAAAGGCTGGTCTTGAGAATACCGTCGTTACGCATTTCAAACAGCGTTTCAAGAGCGAGGTAAGGGTTTACTGCCGCAGCACCGTAGCCAATAAGCGTGGCAAAGTGGTGAGTTTCTCTTACGTCACCAGCCTCAACAATAATTTCGGTTTTCGCTCGTAGGCCTTCTCGAATCAATGAGTGATGAACCGCCGCTGTTGCCAATAAAGAGGGAATGGCGGCATGATCTGTATCGACATTGCGATCACTTAATATCAGCAGGGAGTAGCCATTATTCACGGCATCTTTCGCGTAATTGCACAGCTGTGAAAGACCGCGCTCAAGCTCACCCTGCTTCCCGCTGGCATTAAACAAACAGTCCAAGGATTTCGCTTGCAGATGATCTTTGTCAATATGCTTTAGCTTCAGCAACTGCTCGTTGGTCAGCAAGGGCTGAGTAATTTCCACCTTGCGGCAATGCTCCGGCGTTTCGGTAAGCAAATTTTTGGAGGAACCGACATAGGTCCGTAAGGACATCACCATTTCCTCCCGAATGGGATCGATGGGAGGGTTAGTCACCTGCGCGAACAATTGCTTAAAATAATGACTTAAATGCTGTGGGCGATCCGACATTACCGCCAAGGGGTTATCGGCACCCATCGCCCCAAGCGGCTCCTTACCTGAATCAACCATTTGCTTCAAAATAACATTCAGGTCTTCGTGCGTATACCCAAACGCTTTTTGATGCGCACGCAAGTCGGCCAACTCAGGATGCGCCTGAACTTCGGTTGGCATTGGCAGGTCATCAAGAATTAGCTTGTGCTCTTTCAACCACTGACCATAGGGCTGACGCGCGCAAATATCACTCTTCACTTCGTCGTCGCTAATAATTCGACCCTGATTCAAATCGGCAATGAAAATCTTACCCGGTTGCAAGCGGCCTTTTTTGACCACACGCGCGGGATCTATACACAGTGCACCCGTTTCCGAACCCATTACTACGGTGTCGTCGTCTGTCACCAAAAAGCGTGAAGGGCGTAAACCGTTTCGGTCCAATGTGGCTCCAACCACTTTGCCATCAGTGAAGGATACAGATGCTGGACCATCCCACGGCTCCATAATGCTGGCGTAATATTCATAAAAGGCGCGTTTTACTGGATCCATATCAGTTTGGCTCTGCCATGCTTCAGGCACGACCATCATCATCACCTGCGCCAGAGGGCGGCCACTGAGTACCAACAACTCAATCACTAGGTCGAGGTTGGCGGAGTCGGAGCTGTCTCGATTGCAAACGGGGTGCAGCATCGCCAATTCTTCTTCAGAAAAGCTAGCCGACTCAAACAACGCCTGTCGCGCAACCATCCAATTGATATTTCCACGAACAGTGTTAATTTCACCGTTGTGTGACAAAAAGCGAAATGGCTGTGCCCTTCGCCAAGCTGGAAAGGTATTAGTGGAAAAGCGACTGTGGAACATCGCAATGGCCGATGTTAACTTTTCATTCTGAAGATCCAAGTAGTATTCACGCACCTGAGCAGTGGTGAACTGACCTTTGTATACCAAAGTGCTACTCGAAAGTGACGCTATATAGAAGCCGTCTTTTTTACAAACAGCTTCATTATTCGCTTTGTGAACACTGCACTTGCGCAACACGTATAACTTGCGCTGAAATTCCTGTGAATTCAGCTGTGCAGGCTTGGCAATGAAAATTTGTTCAATCTTCGGCTCTGTTTCCCGTGCGGCAAGCCCTAACCCGCTACTGTCTCCGGGTACGTCCCGATAGCCCAACAAACTTAAGCCCAGTTTATTGATACCCTGCTCAAGTAACGCCCGACAGTTTTTTGCCTGTGCCTCATCGGCTGGCAAAAACAGCATGCCAACACCGTAGTCGCCAGACGCCGGCAACTCGAAGCCTAACTGCTTGGCCTCTTCAGCAAAGAAACTGTGGGGAATTTGAATTAAAATACCCGCGCCATCACCACTTTTTACATCAAAGCCGGTGCCACCGCGGTGCTCCATACAGGTCAGCATAGTAAGTGCATTACTGACAATATCGTGAGACGCTCGACCTTTGAGGTTGGCAACAAAGCCGATGCCGCAGGCATCGTGTTCAAAATCTGGGTGGTATAGCCCTTGCGGAGGGGTGTTATGTTGACGCATAGAATTCTCGTTATTTCTTTTCGTTTGCCTATCAATTACGGCTCAAGTCACAGTAATTGCTTGGAAAAAGTACAAAGCCATCGCCAATATACGTTATAAGCGCAGACAGCAGCCAGGGTAGGCGACGTTAACGGAAACGCGGCCTCAGATCCTTGATAAATCGCAATAAGCTCATCACAAACACTGCGAATCAAGCCCAAAACATCTCTGAAGATCACGCATTTTCATGCTCAATCACTACATTTGACACCAAACATATAACCATTAACTGAAGTTTAACCTAAACTTAACAACTGCTTCTTAGAGGTTTTGGCGGGCGATTATACTGCAGAATGGCCCAAGAGTGGGAAGTGCTGCTTTTTGGGGGGCCAGAAAGTGTCGCATAGGCTATTATGGAGCGCAGAAACCGGGAGGTAAACGCTACCGGCTGTATCTGCCCCCATCCAGAAAATGGAGACATTCGAGGCACACCCAATACCGCGACCATGCCCGACATGGCCACGAACCTATAGAACAACCCCGATGATAAACACCGAATTCGCATTCTTACGAAATCCGGGTGAACAACAGCCCTGCGATAATATCCGCTCGCAAAAGGTCTTCAACACACTATTGCGACAGGCTGCTTTCTAAGACCACAATTGACCACGGGTGTGTGGAGTAATTATCAGCAATAGGCTCCGCCTCCTCTGCGCTCCAAAAGTTAAAGTGCGATTCGCACCAGCTCGCCGTGTCAATGCGCCGAAGCCATTGGTAACCCTCTGGCAGCACAAAACTTACCGGCTCTTGCCACATATTAATCAACAACAACAAATCACTCGCACCAATACCCACACTGTTAATCAACAGACTAATACAGCGATCCCCCTCTTGTGCCTGCACACCTACGGAGGTAGAGCCAAAAAAATAACTAACATCACCATCATCGTATTCGAAATTCCCCCACTGGCGCTGACGCAACCCCTTGTGACGTTTTCGGAAATTTGCCACAAACACCGCAAACTGAAACAGTGGATTAACATCAGCGGCACACTCAGCCTCGCCAAAATTATTGTGATAACGCAGCTCTGGTTGCTCAGGCGACACCGCAACAGCGTTCGGCGCATGAGAAGACGCCATAGCGTAGTTGTTCCACATGGCCACTGAATGAATATTCCAAGGGTTATTATTGCCGTTCTGCGTGCGGGCAAACTCATCACCAGACACCACTAACGGTACTCCGCGAGAAAAAAACAAAATGGTCCAGAAGTTTCTCACTCGCTGGCGACGCAATGCCAAATCACCACCGCTATCCCAAGCATTATTGTGGCTCTCCCCCCCATCCGAGGGGCCAAAAGGATAAGGCTGTGAATTGTCTTTTTCGTTGTAGCTCACCAGATCTAGAAAATTAAAACCATCATGTGCCGAAATAAAGTTTACCGATTTTTGTGGTCCCCCTTGGTCATTAAATAAATCATAGGCCCCGTTCACCATATCCATAAAGACCTGAGTATTTCCGTCACCTTTTAAATAGTGACGAATGGCATCGCGATACCGACCGTTCCATTCCCCCCAGCCACTGGGAAAATTTCCAACCTCATAGGTATTCCAGGTATCCCAAGCCTCGGCAATCATTTCCACTCCCTTGGAGGCCCCTAGCTCGCTAATAGCTAGCAGCAATTCATGCTGAGGGAAAAATCGTTTTTGATAATCCCAGTTTTCCCGTTCAAACAAATTGGGTTTTCGCCCTAGCACCGTTGCCAGATCAAATCGAAAACCGTCAATACCCATGTCGTCTATCCAGTAACGTAGAGAATCCAGTATGAGGTTTTTACTGGCGGGGGTTGAAAAATTCAGCTGATTGCCACAACCCGTCGCACCATCAACTAAATAGTGGCTATCGGTGAGTACGTAGTATTCCGTAGTATCAAAACCACCCAAACAAACAAAGCCGGTGGCATCTTGCTCACCGCCCCAGTTGCCGCCTTCACCGGAATGGTTATACACCACATCCAAATACACCTCTAAGCCGGAATTGTGAAAGGCCTCAACCATTGCCTTAAACTCTCGAGTCGGCCCTCCCGGAGATTGATCGAAGGCATAATGACGGTCCGGGGCAAAAAAACTTTGAGTCATATAGCCCCAGTGATTTAACGAACCATCTAAGGCCGCTTCCTCACCGTTATCAACCTCATGTACAGGCATTAATTCAATGGCGCTAAAACCCAGGGCCTTAATATAAGGCGCCATCAGCCCTGCGGCTTTATAGCTGCCACGGATGTTCGCTGGGATATCAACCACCGCCTCAAAACCGGCAATACCGTGAAGAATGGTACTGAGCCTTGCGCTACTAGGGTGGCAGGTAAGGTTTCGAATATGGCTTTCGTAAATAGCCGCATCCTCTTCCGACGTTTGCGGCCGCACTCCAGTCGTAGTGGAGTCACTAACAACCACCGCTTTTGGCCCCCAATTACCAGTATCCCACTCCCGGCGACAGCGCCCCCGATAAACCGCTTGACCAGTACCATATACTTCACCATTTAGGCCAGCTTCACGTAGGGGCTCACTAAGCTTTTCGTGACTCAACTCTCTGGCATAAGGGTCAAACAATATTTTATTGGGATTGAAACGATTGCCACTATCATCGACATCATGAATAAAACCGCTAGACGAGTTGCCCCGCTCCCAACTTGACGACCAAGGCCAGTTCTGCCCCCAACATCGAAACGCATAAAATGCACCGACTTGCACATGGTGAAGCTTCGCTCGCCAGATGTCGTCGTTAGAGTTTTTCTTTAATTCAAATTCAAACGCTGCAGGCTCACCTAAGGCCTGGGTATATATTTCAACAATAATACGGGTGGCATGTTTAGAATAAACCGCAAAGCTAACAGCATCTTCACTACGGAGATAATGTGCACCTAACGGCCAAGACGCCTTAGACCAAGCACTGGAATTGAGCGCACGAATAGAATTAACAGGCATGGAATCCCTCCTATGTGTTTTTTACTCACCACCTAAACAAAGCCTAAAACTGGCGCCGCTGAAAAACGCCGCTGCCTGCAACAATCACGAACATACCGAATACCCAAGGTCACAAAAAACAGCTCGCAGAACCGCTCAACAGCCGCCTTCCCGAAACGGTATTTTATTGTACGCCTAGTCTCAGGATATAAAATGGCAAAAAACACAAAGGCCAGCACTTAACGCGCCATAATTTTAGTGTAAAAGGGAAAGTAATGATGGTTGAAGGCAAGAATAAAACTCTCGTATCACTTTCAATACGATAACGCTCTTATAGCCTTTCGGTATACAAAAACGTCCAGGGAAACTTCACAGCTCTCGAAAATGGGGTACCCCAAAAAACTCACAATAGCCCGAGCACTTTCAACAAAGGGGATCTTAGTTCCCCCCTCATCAACGTGCTACCGATTATTATGCTCAGCCTGTATAGCCGTCAATGCAATGGTGTATACAATATCGTCCACCAATGCCCCTCGGCTCAAATCATTTACAGGTTTTTTTAGCCCCTGTAAAACTGGACCAATACTGACAACATTTGCGCTTCGCTGCACGGCTTTGTAGGTGGTGTTACCGGTATTTAAATCAGGAAATACAAATACGGTGGCCTTTCCTGCTACCGGGCTGTCAGGGGCTTTGGAGGCGGCGACACTGGCGATGGCTGCGGCATCGTATTGTAGGGGGCCATCAATAATTAAATCTGGACGCAGCCGTTTGGCTATATCAGTGGCTTCTCGTACTTTCTCAACATCGGAACCTTTACCGGAAATACCCGTGGAATAGCTAATCATTGCCACTCGAGGCTCAATACCAAACGCTTTGGCAGAATCGGCAGACTGAATCGCGATGTCAGCTAAGGCCTCAGCGTCAGGGTTGGGGTTTACCGCACAGTCACCATAAACCAACACTTGGTCGGGCATTAGCATAAAAAAGATGGAGGATACCAAGCGCGTGTTGGCGCGCGCCTTAATTAATTGCAGTGCTGGGCGAATCGTACTCGCTGTAGTGTGTACAGCTCCACTAACCAAACCATCCACTTCATTTTGTGCCAGCATCATGGTACCAAGCATTACCGGGTCTTCCAGCAAGGCTTCTGCCTGAGGCGGGCTCACGCCCTTGTGTTGGCGTAATTTAACCATGGGTGCGATGTAGTTTTCCCGAATAGCGTCGGGCTCTTGAATTTCAAGAGAATCGGGCAAAACCAAGCCATTTGCCTCGGCAACCATGATGATTTCTTCTCGATTTCCCAGTAAGACACAACGAGCAATATTGCGCTCACTACAACTAATAGCCGCTTGAATTGTACGCGGCTCGTTACCTTCTGGAAGCACAATTTTTTTATTGGCTAGCTGTGCCTGACGAACCAAGGAATGACGGAACGCAGGTGGGGACAGGCGCACCTCTTGTGGTAGAGCACCGCGATCTGCCAACCATTGAATATCAATTGAATTGGCAACGTCATCCATCACCTCAAGCATGCGTGACACATCATCAGCAGGAACTTCGGTGCTCATCGTATCCAACTGCTGTACGGTGGAGAGCGAATCGTATGATGTTAGTAACACTGGCAAGCCGGTATTAATCGCACGGCGACACAGGTTCATCACGCGCTGATCGGGTGTCATACCACCGGTAAATAAAATACCGGCCAACGGCACACCGTTCAGAACGGCTTGAGAGGCGGCCAATAAAATATCGGTTCTATCGCCGGGAGTAATAATCAATGTTCCCGCTTTTAGCGCAAACAACATGTTCGGCACCGTTCGAGCACACAACACTACCGAGCTAACTCTACGCTGCTCAAAGTTTCCCTTATGTAAGACTTTAGCGTGTAAGTGGCGAGCAATATCCAGCGTTCGCGGCGAGACAAAGGCTTGATTCCAGTGAACAATACCCAAACAACGAAAACCAATATTGTTAAAGATAGGCAGCTTGCGCTTAACATGGTCAAAGGTGCGTTCTTTCACTTCCCAACTATCTAGACCTTCATCGGTACCAACACGTTGCGACTCTTTTGGTGGGGCACCCACCTTATTGAGAATACACCCAAGCAATCGCGGGTTATCAACGCCACCAAAAATGCTGGCGGTAATATGGATACGCTCATTCAACTTTGCCGACGAATCCTGTTTTTTTGCCGCCACCAAAATAATATCACTGCCCAAAGTATTCGCTATACGCTGATTCAAGCGAGCAATGTAGTCTTCGTTGGGCCTAGGCACTAAACCTTCAACCACCATAACGTCGGCGTCGTTGACCGACGCTTGGAAGTTGGTAATCACCTCTTCCATCAACTGATCAAACTCGCCCTTCGCCACCTTGTGCTGGGCATAGGCCAAACCAATAGGGTCCGCCGGCTGCAAGCCAACCGTTTCACGAATTAGATGGGTGGAACGCTCTGGCCCTGTGTCACCGCCGTATAATTGCGCAATGGGCTTAAAAAACGCCACACGTACACCCAGCTGATCCAGTGCCCTTACCAAGCCCAAGCAAACCGACGTAAGCCCTGTACCCGATGTGGTTGGGGCGATATAAAAACTGTGCATTAGACGCCGCCTCCCGCATCACAACATAGCTTGAGGGCATCACGAGCAATCATTAGCTCCTCATTTGTCGCCAGTACCATCGCACGGGTACTACCCTCGGCACTAATCATTCCACTTTGCCCCCCATGCGCCAAATTGCGCTCAGAGTCGGGTATAAATCCTAGAATCGCCAGCTGCTCCATCACTCTTTGCCGAACTGGCGCAGAATTTTCGCCAATACCACCGGTAAAAACCAAAGCGTCAATGCGCTGTAAAGAAGCGGCTAACGCAGCCAGCTGTCGCGCTAAACGAAAGCAGAAAACATCTATCGCCAAGATTGCTGCTTCGCTGCCTTCATCGGCAGCAGCTCGTAAACTTCGCATATCATTACTCATTTTTGACAAACCCAGTAGGCCACTCTCACAGTTAAGCACAGCAGTAATACGCTGTAGCGACCAACCCAGCTTATCTTGTAAAAATTGATGAAGACTTGGGTCGACGTTACCCGAACGTGTTCCCATTACCAAGCCTTCCAGAGGCGTTAAGCCCATACTCGTATCCACACTCCTACCATTGACAATCGCTGTGGCACTGCAACCATTACCTAAGTGCGCAATAATCAATTGATTATCGGTTGTCGCAAGCCCCAAGTGCTGAATAGCTTGCTCGCTCACATAGCGATGGCTAGTGCCATGAAAACCATAGCGCCGCACACCGTATTGCTCATATAACTCATAGGGTATCGCGTATAGATACACGTGTTTTGGTAAGCTTTGATGGAACGCGGTATCAAACACCGCCACCTGAGGCAAGCGCGGAAACAGTGTCTGCAACAGCTCAATACCCAGAATATTTGACGGGTTATGCAGGGGCGCCAAGGGTGAGCAGGCATTGATACCCTGTAACGTTTTTTTATTGATGATCACCGACTGAGAAAACTGCTCCCCCCCATGCACCACTCTGTGGCCGACCACGGCAATTTCGGCAAAACCAACACCAAAACTCGGCAACTTTTCTACAAGCGCCTCTATGGCCTGTCGGTGCCCACCAACGCATTCAAACTGTAGGCTTTCATCTCCCCCCGTAATCGTCATTGAACCCTCATCCGAATTCAGCGCTTCTGCAATACCGTATAGCACAGGTACTGGCGGAAGCGTCTTATTATTACCTATTGGGAAAAGAGAAAATTTAAAAGAGGAACTGCCACTATTAAACACCAAGATATACTGCATAGTAAAAGCTTTCGCACTCTCCAAATCTGATCATGGCATTCGTTATCATAGCCAATTTCAAGGCCAGCGTGTTTGATTTAAAAGCCCTGCTTAGAACAAATAACCATTTAAGGCTATTCCCCCCCTTTGCTTGACAGAAATCAAACACGATTCACACAAGAACACTATATTAGATATAACTAATATAGTGTTCTTGTATTTCTACAAATAAAGGGATCTCAAAATGGCAACAAAACGGTTTAATTGGCTCTGGCTGCCAACCGCTATTATCGTCATTATTGCAGTACCCCTCATCATTTTTTTCCCACAGCGAGAAACGACCGCAGCTGAGCCCAGCAGTTATTTACCGGTGCGTAAAGCCCACGTAGATCACGGCCCATTAATCACCGGCACCTTTAGCAAGCCCCAAGACGTTACCGCACGCTGCCTCGAATGCCACCCAAAAGCTGAACACGAAATACTGCGCTCCTCTCATTGGACATGGGAGCACGAAGCAGTACAGGTTCCCGGCAGAGAAAACCCAGTAAAAGGCGGAAAAAAACATCTAATCAATAATTTTTGTATTGGTATAGGCGGCAACTGGGAAGGTTGCACAGGATGCCATGCGGGTTACGGCTGGAAAGACAGTAATTTCGATTTTAATGATGGCAGTAATATTGATTGCCTCGTTTGTCACGAGCAAAGTGGCACTTATGTTAAAGGCAAATCCGGACAGCCCGTTGCTGGCGTAGACTTGGTAGCAGCAGCCAAAAGCGTGGCCCACCCCACTCGAAAAAATTGTGGCAGCTGTCATTTTGACGGCGGCGGTGGAGATGCCGTAAAACACGGCGATCTAGACTCCAGCCTTTATTTTCCCAGCGACGATGTCGATGTCCATATGGGTAAATACAATATGCAATGTACCGATTGCCATCAAACTGAAAAACACGTTATAGGGGGCAGAGCCTTAAGCGTGAGTCTAGACGCCAAAAACCAAATTGCCTGTACCGACTGCCATTCCAAAAACCTCCACGAAGACAGCCGAATTAACCAACACACCACAACCGTCGCCTGCCAAACCTGTCATATCCCAGAGGTGGCTACCCGCGGTACCACCAAGACTCACTGGGACTGGAGTCAAGCCGGTAACAATGCCCGCCAAGAAGACAAACACTACAAAAAAATGAAGGGAGAATTTCAATTCGCACAAGATCTGGTTCCCACTTACCTTTGGTACAGTGGCACTGCTCAGCGATACCTTTATGGAGACAAAATTGCAGAGCAAGGGGCCACGGATCTGAACTTACCCCACGGCGCCATTGGCAACGTCAACGCGGTCATATTTCCGTTTAAAGTGCACATTGCACAACAAATTTACGATCGTCAATACCGTCATCTGCTCCAGCCCAAAACCTACGGCGAGCAGGGGTATTGGTCTACTTTTGATTGGGACAGCGCGGTGCGACAAGGTTCGGAACTCACCGGGCTAGCGTATAGCGGCAGTTATGATTTTACTGAAACACGCATGTACTGGCCGCAAACCCATATGGTGCAACCCGCAAGCCAAGCCCTCCAATGCCATGACTGTCACAACGAAAACAGCAGTGACAAAACCGGAAGGCTAGACTGGAAAGCGCTGGGTTACAGCGGTGACCCTATACGGTGGGGATCACGACCAACGGAGGCGGCACCATGAACATCGCATTGCGACCGCATCGAATGCTACAGATAAGCATCGTCGCCATACTGTTACTTGCACCTACTCAACACGCTATAGCGCAAAGCAACGCCTTTCACCCCCCTATTCCCCTACTGAATAGTGAGGGTGAACGCTGGCAAAAGGGCGATAGCGTTTCAGAAACCAACACCTGCGGCCAATGCCATAACACGGAGATGATTCACCAAAGTCTCGACTCTGTGCACCGTAATATTCAGCAAACGATAACAAACGAACAAAGGCTATTGTCAATTCTCGGCATCCAAGCGCTACCCGCGCCCCATAAGGACCAGCTTCAATGTCTCGGTTGCCACAACCCCGAAGCGCAAACCCAGCTAAGTGCGCTTGCAGACCCACAGTCTATCGTCAGCTCAAAACACCTCACGCTGCAAAACCCCACAAGTGAAGCGTGTGGGCAATGTCACGGCTTGGTTCAAACACACCTGCGCTCACCCTTGTCCTTGCCCGCCCGCAACATAAACACGAGCTTATTTGGCTTAACCGGAGAAATTTACAGCGCGCAAGCCATTCGCCAATCCGCACTCAATCTTAAAAACAAAGATGCACACACCTTTAGTTTCGATAGCCACGCTCAACGTGTTCTGGCCTGCAGTGACTGCCATGCCTCACCCAACAATCCCGTCAAGCCTCACAAGCCCACAAAGCACAAACACCTTAGCTTCGACCCACGCACCCTTTCGGTAAGTGATTACCTTCAACAGCCCTCCCACAATTTTTCAAAAGCCCGTCCATGCGAAAGCTGTCACAACGCCGAAGCAGGCCATCAGTGGCTACCCTTTTTAAAGCAACATCTTAATACCTTGAGCTGTGAAAGTTGCCATAGCAATTGGATCGCCGGCCCAGCCTTTGCAAAACTCAACACCAACGTCTCCCCGACCGAGATTGAATGGCGAGGTATTAATCAAACCGTCATTGAAGGCTATCAACCTTGGTTCCTGCCCAATAACCAAGGCAAACTATCGCCCTATAATATTATTGAGGTCAACCACAACCAGAAGGTATTTGGCTTCGCTGCCGCTATTCATCACAACACACAAAGCAAAGGCGCTATACGTGAATGTTTGCAGTGTCACAATAAAAATTCAATATTGCTTAAAGCCCTACCCATTAGCCCCGATAACTTAGAGTTACCCGACAATTTTTTAAACCATCAGCAACCACAGCTAGCGTCTGTTGATATTTACGTGGTAGGTGCCAATACCGTTCCCTTCGTAGACTCGCTAGGGATTGCGCTTTTATTACTGACACTGGCAACTGTTATTGCTCATGGCGGAGCCCGCTATTTGGCCTATAGAAGACACGGAGCTCCTACCGACAAGCGTAAACGCGTTTACATGTATAGCGCTTATGAGCGCCTCTGGCACGGTCTGCAGGCGGTACTTATTTTACTTCTGCTGTTTACTGGTGCTGTCATTCACAAGCCCTGGTTATTCTCCTGGCTAAACTTTGCTTACATGGTGCAACTGCATAATGTATTGGGCTTTATTCTGCTCGTAAACGCTGCCTTGGCCTTGTTTTATCACTTGGCCAGCGGTGAAATAAAACAGTACATCCCCATGCCTAGCGACCTGTTTGTACGTACCTTCGAGCAACTGCGCTTCTATACCTACGGTATTTTTCACCACGCCCCGCACCCATTTGAGAAGCGGCCAGAACACAAGCTAAACCCTCTGCAAAAAATCGCCTATTTTGGCTTACTGAATATATTGCTGCCGGCGCAAATGCTCACAGGCCTAGGAATGTGGAGCGCCCAACATTACCCCAATTTAGCGCAATACTTTGGAGGCCTAATTGTACTAGGGCCGCTACACAGTTTTCTGGCGTGGCTATTTTTATGTTTTTTAATCTTTCACATTTACTTAACAACCACTACCGGCCCAAAACCGACTTCGGGCATTAAAGCCATGATCGATGGCTGGGAAGACGTAGAAGTATAAGTTGCGTTAAAAATACATGTCGCCAAACGCTTAACATTGACGAGGGATATACCATGAATAAAATTCCCCCCTACCCGATACGCCCCAGTAGTGGCAAAAACTATTGGAACCCCTACTTCGCCGGACTATTACTAGGCCTTGTATTATTTTTGGCTTTTTTTATCAGCGGCAATGGCTTAGGCGCTTCGGGTGGGTTGAACCGCATACTTGTATATTTTCAAGATGCGCTATTCCCTACCCACGTCAATACAACACCGTTTCTATTGGCCATGGCCGGTGGCGATACCAACCCACTCGAAAGCTGGATTGTATTCATGGTGATTGGCGCCCTTGTCGGCGGATTTTTATCCGGATGGCTACGAGGACGCGTAAAACTGGAAACCAACAAAGGCCCACAAATAAGTAACGTTAATCGCTGGGCCTTCGCGTTTATTGGCGGCGGGCTTATGGGTTACGGCGCTCGCCTCGCACGGGGTTGCACCTCTGGGCAGGCACTCAGCGGTGGCGCCACGCTCTCACTTGGAAGCTGGCTTTTTATGCTAGCGGTTTTCGCTGGCGCCTACCTGCTGGCATGGTCGTTTCGAAAGCTCTGGAATTAATGAGGGAGCAATACAATGACAACATTTCCACTCAATCTAATCACAGAATACGGCACCAGCATGGCCTATGCCATTTACGCCTTACTCGGCATCGCCTTTGGCTTTATTTTAGAAAGTGCAGGCTTTGGGAACTCCAAGAAATTAGCCGCTCAATTTTACTTCAAAGAGCTGACCGTTTTTAAAGTTATGTTTACCGCCATAATTGTTGCCATGGTACTGATTTTTTTTGCTACGGCGCTCGGCTTATTGGATTATCAGCTACTGTGGGTAAACCCAACCTATATTTGGCCAGGAATTCTGGGAGGCCTCATTATGGGAGCGGGTTTTATTCTCGGCGGATTCTGCCCCGGAACATCACTGGTTGCTGCCGCTACTCTAAAAATCGACGGTCTTTTTTTTGTACTTGGCGCGCTCTTTGGCATTTTTGTTTTTGGTGAAACGGTAGACTCATACAACGTATTTTTTAACAGCTCCTACTTGGGCCGCATTAACCTAGCTGAATTTTTTAACCTAAGCTACGGCGCCGTTGTGGTCATTATTGTTGCTATGGCACTTGTATTATTCGTCGGTGCAGAATGGGTCGAAAAAGTCCTATCCACGGACACATTCCCCTCCCCCCCCAAATGGCGTATAGGTGCAGCAGCGGGCTTAGCTGTACTTGCTGTTATCACCTTTATCATCGGGCAACCAACGCTTTCAGACCGCTGGCAATGGATAGCCCAAGAACAGCAACCACGTATCGATAACCGTCAAATTTATGCTTCACCACTGGAAATTGCTACCTTGCAAAACAACCGAAAAATTCGCGTCAAAATACTCGACCTTCGATCCGAATCCGCATTTAACTATTTCCACATTCGCGATGCACAACTAACCCATTTCCCTTCAGCCCAACAGGCCACCAACGACAAGACAGTCGAAGCCTTGGCCAAAACGCTTATCTCACAACCCGCAAATACCGTGTTTGTACTAGCCGGTCATGGAGAAGAGCAGGCAACCGGAATTTGGAAATTACTCAAAGCCGCTAGCGTTCCCAATGTTTACGTGTTGGAAGGCGGGGTAAACGGCTGGATTCAACAATTTGCTACACAGGACTTTTTAGACAATAACACTCGCCTTTTTTCTAACGCCGAAAGTGCGACCTTTGCTTTTGACCAGGCTTTGGGGCAACGCTACCCGATGGCAAGCCCAAATCTCGACGCATTCAAAACCCTAGTTGAAAGTGAGGCCTTTGTGCGAAAAGTAACGCTGGAAGTTAAGCGCGCACCAGAAGGTGGAGGTTGTGGCTAAAATGGCGGCGTAGCAACTACAAGCAAAATCACTAGCGCAAAAAA
>Ga0065722_104307_pt1 | contig 46358 bp, 39 predicted proteins | sample BansetMetagenome_FD_59109 | JGI IMG/M metagenome (GOLD analysis project Ga0065722, IMG submission 59109) | Bankia setacea gill microbial communities from Puget Sound, Washington, USA - Caecum Enriched | ecosystem: Host-associated > Mollusca > Digestive system > Ceca | place: United States... | reverse complement strand
ATAGATTAGCGGTTAAAGCTGTAAGTGAGGCTTTGTAGAATCCCGTTGTTTTTAATGGTGAAGCCATACCTCTTAGAAAAAATATGAGGAAAGTACATTTCAACGGTAGATTGTAATAATGTGCCATTGTTTTAAAGTGGTTTGTTGGTCAGCCACACAAAACCATAAGGCGGTAATTGCACGTCGTCGTGTAAATTGGTAAATATTTTTCCGCTATTTAGATCTGTCCATTCGTCGAGGCTGATGAGGTTGATGCTCGACAGGGGTATGGCGATGGTGTTACTACTGATGTTATGAATGCAAAAAATGCTTTGTTCTCGTTTTAAGCTTTGGCGCCAGAAAGCGAAAATGTCATCACCTAGGTGTAAGGTGAATTGCGTTGCGTTTGGATGAAATGCAGGTTGTTTAATTCTCACCGAAATGAGCGCTTTCATTTTAGTAAATACTGTCGAGTGATGGCTGTAGCCATCGTCGAGTTTCTCGCTTATCTCGTTGATGTTCCATTTGTAGCGGTTGATGGTGCGATTGTGATTTGTTAGCTGCACACCCTCGGTATAATTATTCGTGCCCAATAGACTGTGGATGTAAATAGCGGGCACACCTTCTAGCGATAGCATAATCGCATGGGCACATAAAAATCGTTCTATTTGCCATTTGTCTGGCCCGTTTATTGTTCCTTCTAAGGCATCAAAAAGCGTTACATTTATTTCGTAAGGCTTGCTTCTACCACCTTCGGTTGCACGCCACGACACTCTTGCCCCAAAGCCTTGTAAAGCATTAACCATTTCGTCGATGTCTGTCTCACTTAATAATCCCTCGGCTGGTCGTAGGCCAATGCCATCGTGGGAGGCAATAAAGTTTAAGTAAAACGTACCCATTTGCGCGGGCGGCATACTCATTTGCCATTTTTTTAGGTGTGTACCGTTACCGGTTAGCAGGGCGTGCAATAGAAGTGGTGGGAGCGAAAAGTTGTACACCGCGTGCGCTTCGTTCGCATTGCCAAAATAAGACAGGTTTTCATGGTTTGGTATGTTGGTTTCGGTAATGATAATGGCGTTGGGTGAATGGTGTTCTATAAGGGTACGAAAAAGGCGTACGAGTTCATGGGTTTTGGGGTGGTTAATGCTCTCGGTACCGATCTCTTTCCATAAAAACGCAACGGCGTCTAATCGAAAGGTGCGTACACCACGGTCTAGGTACAGTTTAATAATGTTTACCATTTCACATAAAACATTGGTGTTGGCAAAATTTAAATCGACTTGATCGTGACTAAAGGTGCACCAGACGTGACGTTTTCCGTCGAGGGTTTCCACTTCACGCAATAGCGGCGAGGTACGTGGGCGAACGACTTGGCTTAAGTCTGTTTCGGGGTCGGCTTCAATAAAATAATCTATGCCGGGCGATTTTCGCTGTTTATAGTTGTCGAACCAGCGGCTTCTACTGGAGCAATGGTTGACGACAAGATCTGACATTAAATTATAGTCTGCGCCGATTTTTTCGATATGAGACCAATCACCCAAAGAGTCGTTTACTTGGGTGTAATCTATTACGGAGAAGCCATCGTCTGAGCTGTAGGGGAAAAACGGCAAGATATGTATACCGTTTATGGTCCCTTTTAATCGTTCATCCATAAAATGGTGCAGTGTATGAAGAGGCTCTTCATCGTCGTTTCGCAAAGAGTCGCCATAAGTAATCATGAAAACATCCGACTGATTCCACGAGTTTTCGTGAAGACCTGGTTTCAGGCAGTCTTCGTCTAGCGCCATGATGTGGATGAGTTTTTTGGCAAGCGCCTTACTGGCGTTGTCTTCATAAATAAGTGACAGATGGCTTTCTACCAGAAAATACAGTTCTTTTTGTAACGACGGGTTCATTCTAGAATCGCTCTCTTTTTACTGAGTAAAGTGGCCCAATTGTGATGGTTTATTATTCGCTATATTCGGCCATATCGTCGGCAACGGCTTTATTAATATCGGCTAAAACGTTAGGTATGGCACTGGTCACACGGTTCCAGCAGGGCATAAAAGGTTTTTCCATTGGGTTGTCTAGAAATTTGTGTCCGGCGGTAAGAATGTTTTTTGCAAACATTTCGACGGCTTTTTCTTCTGAGTGTATGTCGAGTTTTAATCCGTTCATACGTGCGTCGTTGTCGTAGGTCTCGACGAAATCTAAGGCGATACGAAAGTAAGTGGCTTTAATGGAGCGGAAGGTTTCGGAGTTGAATACAACGCCGTTTGTGGCGAGTTTTCTAAACAGTGCCTTAGCGATATCGATGGACATTTTGGAGAGGCCACGGGCGGCGTCTTCCGGCGATAATTCTTGGTGTTTATGGTCGTAATTGTCGGCAATATCGGCCTGACATAAACGGTTGTTGGCAAAGTTGCGGTGTACTTCTGAGAGCACGCCGATTTCTAATCCCCAGTCGCTGGGTATTCGAATATCACTGATCACATCGGCACGAAATGAGAACTCTCCTGCTAGGGGGTAACGGAAACTGTCTATGTAGTCGAGATAATCGTGTTGGCCTAGTGTTTTTTTAAGTGCGCGTATGAGCGGGGTAACGAGTAGGCGGCTTACGCGGCCGTGAATTTTTCCACTCGCGACGCGGGCGTAATAGCCTTTACAGAATTCGTAGTTGAATGCTGGGTTGGCGACAGGGTAGATGAGCCTAGCGAGCAGGCTGCGGTCGTAGGTGACGATATCGCAATCGTGCAGGGCGATTGATTCGGCGCGGCCTCCTGAGAGTACATAACCAAGGCAAAACCAAACATTGCGGCCTTTCCCCGGCTCTAGCGGTGATAAGCCTTCGTCTTTTAGTCGTTGGTCGATTGCGCGCAGGCGGGGGCCGTCGTTCCAGAGAACTTTGAAGTTTTGGTTGAGTGGTTTAAAGAATTTCAGTGCGTATCGATACTCTTCTTCCGTTGCTTGATCTAGCCCGATAACAATTTCATCAAGATAATCAACTTTACTAAGTTCGTTAACGATATTTGGCAGCGCATCACCTTCCAGCTCAGAAAACAGCGAGGGCAGTACGAGGCTCATTGGGCGGCTTTTTGAAAAGCTGCGTAGCTCGTCTTCCATTGCTTCGATAGGGCGTTGGTGTAGGTTGTGCAATGTTGTGATTATGCCGTTCTGATGAAAGTCAGCCATGAATAATTCCTTGTCTATTTTTTATTGGATAAGTGTACTAATAGCTTCGTGCCAGCCAATAGGCCCGTAGCCTTGTGTGTGCAGGGCCTTGCCAAGCGGTGCAATGGTGGGGTAATCGTGAGTAGGTGAACGCACAACGACGGCATAATCGGCGATATTCAGCATGTCGATATCATTCGGGCCGTCTCCCAATGCTATTAATTTTGTTGGTAGATTGTTTATTGATTGCTGAAAGTCGCGGCACCAGGCAATAGCTTTGCCTTTGTCTGTTTGCCCGAGTACATGTACGAACCGCCCACCTTTAATCACGTGCAGGTTCCGAGATTGTAGGCGCTCAACAAACCGTTGGTAGTGTGTCTGTGTATCGTTCCACAGTAAGGGCTCCGAAAAACGTCTTTTCAGTGCGAGCGCGGCGTTGTTTTGCGTTAGGCCGGTAACCTCAACGACACGCTCAACACTCATGTCGGTAAAGCTTTCAAACTGCCATTGGGTGGCGTCTCTCACCGCTTGCAGCTCCCCGTAGAGGCGCGAACGCTGACATCCCAGTGTGTACTGCCAAAAAGAGTCTACGGAGCTGCTGCCAGCAGGGGCTTTGGGGTATTGGCTTTTGGGCAGAAATACCGCCGAGCCGTTTTCGACGATAAATGGCGATGTGAGAGACATTGCTTGTTGAAGCGCTACGACTTCTTCGTAGGTCTTGCTGGTGTTGATGATAACGGGAATATTAAGTGTAGCGAGCCGTTGTAGTGAGGGTAGAGCGGCTTCCCATTGATAGGTGTAATGGTCGAGTAGCGTACCGTCGAGATCGGTGGACACGACATAGGTTGGCTGATTGGGCTTGGCGGTAACCGTCTTCATGGTGTGTCCTTTTCGGTAAGCGCAATAATCGAATGCTGTGCGTCTAGGCTTAATGTCCAATCGGCCTGCTTAGGTAACGTGTTTAGTGCGTGCTCGGTGAGGCGCTGATAGTGTGAAATAAAGCGTTCAATGTCTTTAGGGCTTTGAATGTTACTGTGTTTACGCTTCTCGGGTGTTGAGAGTAGCCATTTTTGTTTTAGCTTTTGTTCTTGTAATAAGCGCCATTGAAAGACACAGTCAAAAGAGGGAGCTTTTAATACGGCAAGGTAATCGATTAATTTAAATAAAGTCGCGTATTGATCGGCGAGCTGTGAATTTACATAGTGCCGCCATACCCCAGTGGGGTCTTCATTGGCTTCGAGTGTGTTTATGGGGTTTACAAGTTCAGGTTCGGCTTCGGCAGACAGCCCCACGCACCAGCCTTCCAGAATGATAATATCAATGGGGCCGTTTAGGTGCGTCCAATACTCTTTGCTGGCTCTATCATCTGTGGCCTTATCAAAGCGAACGAGGCTACACGATTCACCCGTTGTAAGCGTTTGAAGTTGCTGAAGTGTGTTCTTTGCGAGCGCTAGATCATGCGTACCGGGAACGCCTCGAGTGGCGAGTAGTGGGTGCACTGTTTTGGCGAGAGATTGACGTTGGGCACGAGTGAGATAAAAGTCGTCAATGGATAGCACTGCGCATCGCATCTGGCATGAATGTTCAAGAATAAGACGAAGGAAGTCTGCAAGGGTGCTTTTACCGCTACCTTGTGTGCCTTGTATACCTAATATCAGTGGCGAGTGCTGGGCATTCGCTTTGGCGGCGATTTTGCCAGCTAATGGTTGGTACCAATGTTCAACGGTTTGTTTAAACTCCGGCGGAAGGCCGTGGGCTTGAATGGCGTCATCGATATAAGTTTGCACTATTTTTATGCCTTGCCTTATGGGTGACCCAATATGGGGCGCAAGTAATCACCTGCATGGTGCGGTTTTGTCGAGTATAGAGAGCGCTACAGTAGGTTTAATAGTTTAAGAGCAATTTTCGCACCAGTTTTGGGTTTTTTGGTGCTGGGGAACGATATTAAATTACGTGGTGGGGTTTTTAAACGTGTAGGGGTTTTCCGGAAATAAAATACCGGAGAGTGTATAGCGTATGGGAAGGGGAAAGGAGCTATATGAGTGGCTGTACGAGAACTACTTGATTAACCCAGCAGTGTTTTAACGAGTTTGCTGACTTCACCCATATCTGCGCGGCCCTGCATTTGAGGCTTCACAATGGCCATGACTTTACCCATGTCCCGCATAGATTCTGCACCGGTTTCGGCGATAGCGCTTTTGAGCAAGGACGTAATTTCGTCTTCCGAAAGAGCGGAGGGCAAATATTCCTGAATAACGCTTATTTCGTAGCTTTCCGTGTCGGCAAGCTCTTGACGACCCGCTTCTACGTACTGGCTAACGGAGTCTCTACGTTGTTTGACCTGTTTATCGAGCACAGCAAGTACGCGCGCATCGTCTAGCTCGACACGTTCATCGACCTCGATACGTTTAAATTCCGACATAAGAATACGCAAAACACCAAGACGTGGTTTATCCTTGGCGCGCATAGCATCTTTTACGGCTTGCGAGATACGATTTTTTGTGTCACTGGCCACGGTAGAGTCCCGTTTTATAGTCAATCCAATAAGGTGGCTTAAAACCACCGTTGCTGAGCTGCAATAGCAGCTGTAGCAGGATCTTAGTACAGGCGCTGAAACTTGCGGTTTTCGCGCTGAACTTTTTTCGCGTGACGCTTAACAGCTGCAGCAGCTTTACGCTTACGTACAGAAGTAGGCTTCTCGTAAAATTCGCGACGACGTACTTCGGCGAGTACACCGGCTTTCTCACAAGAGCGCTTGAAGCGACGCAAAGCAAAATCGAATGGTTCGTTTTCTTTCAGTTTTACTGAAGGCATATTTTTACCTGTTTTGTTTTCAATTATCCGATGCAGCCACATGCCTAGGCACACCAGTTCTAAGGGTGCGAGATTCTAAACACTTAGGCTTGTGCCTGCAAGGGCTTTTTGTGTGAATTTCAGGCCTGTTGGGCCTTTCGTTTTTTGGGGTTCGACTTTGGCGCCATGAGGGCCATTTGTCACGCGGTAACCTAGGTTTTAACCAAGCACATTTTATCGAGCTCACCTTTATCGAAGTGAAGGATGTTATTGAGTGTTACTTCGGCAATGGCTTGTAAGGCTTCATGTGTAAAGAACGCTTGGTGGCCCGTAATTACAACGTTTTTAAACGTTGTGAGGCGGGCGAAAATGTCGTCCTGTAATACTTGGTTAGAGTAGTTTTCGAAAAATAGGTTGGCCTCTTCTTCATAAACATCTAGCCCTAAGTAGCCTACTTGCCCGTTTTTTAGGGCTTTAATGATGGCCGGTGTATCGATTAACCCGCCGCGGCTGGTATTAATAAGCATTACGCCCTTTTTCATTTGGCTGAGCGTATTGCTATTAATAATGTGGTAGGTAGAGCGTACGAGCGGACAGTGCAGCGAAATAATGTCTGATTCGGCCCATACTTGTTCGAGGCTGACGAGCTCTACGCCGGTTTCAACGAGTGCCTCGGAGGGCATGGGATCGAAACAGATAACGCGACAACCAAACCCTTTCATTATGCGAATTATTGACTGCCCTATGCGGCCGCCGCCTACGATAGCAACAGTTTTGCCGTATAAATCGAAACCCATTAAACCGCTAAGTGAGTAGTCGTTCTCTCTAATGCGTGAAAACGCACGGTGGATATTGCGGTTTAAGTCCAAAATTAGTGCCGCTGCGTGCTCTGCGACAGCATTAGGAGAGTATTCAGGTACGCGTGCGACGGGTAGGTTGTGTTTAGCACAGGCATCAAGGTCGACGTTATTAAAGCCTGCGCAGCGCATAGCAACCAGTTTTACACCGTTTTCCTGCAGTTGGGCGGCAACGGCGGTATCGATCACGTCGTTCACAAAGCAGCAGACTATGTCGAAGCCTTTGGTGAGGGCAACGGTTTGAGCGGTCAGTTGGGGTTCAAGGAATGTGAGCTCCAAGCCAGTTTCTGTATTTGCGCTGGTGAGATGTTCTTCGTCGTAAGGTTTGGAGCTGAAAACCGCTACTTTCATTTGTTTGTCTCGTACTCAATTAGCTTTGTAGGGAAAGGAGGGGGAGTATACATTCAGTTAGGCCTCAACCGCACTAGGGTAAGGCCGAGAGATTTCCCTTATTTTTGATAAGGAAATTTACCTTGCGATAGTTTAGTCTATGCGCCTTTACTTTGGTGGGGATTCGGGCGATTAATCGCACTGGAACCCGCTCTTTGATTTGCTCCGAATGCGAGATTGTTGTTCCTATGTTTCAGTTGTTTTCTGCTTATTTTCCGATTGTGTTGCTCATCTACCTCATGACGAAAAAAAATAGCTTGCCATCTTTTCGCGCGCTACCTCTTTCTGCCTTGGTACTTTATAGCTTAATGTTGGTGGTTTTTGAGCGTGACCCAAACCAAGTGCATGCCGTAATCGTTGATGGCTTGTTGGTCGCGTGGACCCCCATTTTAATCATTGCGGGTGCTATTTTTTTATTCCGAACAATGGAAGCGACAGGCGCGTTAGCGATTATTCGCACTGGGCTTAATAGTATTTCCAACAACGCTATAGCCCAACTAATGATAGTGGGCTGGGCGTTTCAGTTTTTAATAGAGGGAGCCAGTGGTTTTGGCACACCTGCAGCATTGGCGGGGCCTGTATTGGTGGGGCTGGGTTTTCCCGCTGTTCGGGTGGCCATTTTCTGTTTGATTCTCAATAGTGTGCCCGTATCTTTTGGAGCGGTAGGAACCCCCACATGGTTCGGTCTTTCCGCCGTTTCATTAAGCGAGCTTGAGCTGGCGCAGGTAGGCATTAAATCGGCTTGGTTGAACAGTATCGCGGCACTATTCATAGTGCTCGTTGCCTTGATGTTTATTGTCGATCGTCGAAAAATCATGGGCAATATTGTCTTTATCGTACTCAGTGTACTGTGCTGCGTTACACCTTATGTCGCGATTGCTTATAGTAGTTATGAGTTTCCGGCGTTATTGGGGGGCGGTATTGGGTTGATCTTGACGATACTCTTAGCGCGATGGGGGATAGGGCTTGAAAAAACGCCAAGTGATGGCCGTCAAATTGACGATGAGGCCGTGGATCGTGCGACAGATGCTCAGAACGCGCCACGTGTATCGGTTAAAGCGCTAGTGAAGGCTACCTTTCCCCTATGGGGAACGGTTTTGTTATTAATTATTACGCGGGTTCCTCAGCTGGGTATAAAGCCTTTGTTGTTGTTAAAAGAGCCCGTGTTAAGCGTAGGCCTTGGTAGTTTGGGCGATTTGTCCGTAAGTGCAGCACTAGTGGTTTCGCTCACGAATATTTTTAATACGTCTGAATCGTGGAGTCATAGTTTTCTATATGTTCCGTCGTTGCTTCCTTTTGGTGTTATCGCTCTTTTAACCCTGCAGCTATTTAAAGACGGTAGTACGCGCACTGTTGTTAAAGAGACGGTCGAGCAAATGAAAACGCCGGTTGTTGCTTTATTGGGTGCGTTGGTGTTTGTAAATTTAATGATGATGGGTGGCGAGCAGTCGGCGGTTGCGTTAATTGGGTCGCATCTAGCGGAGATTACCGGTAGCAATTGGCAGTTTTTTGCGGCATTCCTCGGCGCCTTGGGCTCGTTTTTTTCGGGCTCGGCCACTATATCCAATTTAACGTTTGCCGGTATTCAAGATTCAATTGCGCTAGACCTCGCCCTTAATCGAACAACCATTTTGGCGCTGCAGTCGGCGGGCGGTGCTATGGGTAATATGGTGTGCATTAACAATATTGTTGCTGTTGCTTCTGTACTCGCGCTCGGTGATAAAGAAGGTTATATCCTAAAACGTACCGCCATCGCTATGCTTGTTTACGGTGTTGTGATTGGTGTGGCTGGCGTTGTAATTTTTGGCTAAGGTCTATGGCCCTGCAGTATTGGGGTTTATTGTTCAGTAAGAGATGAAACATGCGTGTATTAGGAATTGAAACATCCTGTGATGAAACCGGTGTAGCGGTCTATGACAGTGAGGCCGGCTTACTTGGGCACGACCTTTACAGTCAAATTGAGCTACATGCCGAGTATGGTGGCGTCGTACCTGAGCTAGCATCCCGCGATCATATTCGTAAGCTTATCCCACTTATCGATAGCATTCTTGATCGTACGGACTCCCAAAATAAGATCGATGCTATTGCCTACACGTGCGGGCCAGGTTTAATCGGTGCGTTGTTGGTGGGGGGGTGCGTGGGGCGCTCATTGGCTTACGCATGGAACGTGCCGGCAATTGGTGTGCATCATATGGAAGGGCATCTATTAGCGCCCCTACTTGAAGACAACCCGCCGGACTTCCCCTTTGTTGCGCTACTGGTCAGTGGCGGGCATACGCAGTTAGTGGAGGTTAAAGGAATTGGTGAGTACACCTTGTTGGGGGAGTCTCTCGACGATGCCGCCGGAGAGGCGTTCGACAAAGCCGCGAAGATGATGGATTTGGATTATCCCGGTGGGCCTCATATAGCACGCTTAGCAGAAAAGGGTACGCCGGGGCGATTTAAGTTTCCGCGCCCTATGACGGATAGGCCCGGTCTAGACTTTAGTTTTAGTGGTTTGAAAACGTTTACGTTAAACACCGTAACGAAGCATGCTCAGGCCGACGGGTTGCCCGATGATCAAACCTGTGCCGATATAGCCTTTGCTTTTCAGGAAGCCGTGGTTGATACACTCGCCATTAAATGTCGGCGAGCCTTGCAGCAATGCAATATGAATACGCTGATTATTGCGGGCGGGGTGTCTGCGAATAATCGTTTGCGCGAGCGATTGGAAGAAGCGTTGGCAAAAATTAATAGCCGAGTATTTTATGCGCGCCATGAATTTTGCACCGATAATGGCGCAATGATCGCGTTTGCGGGATGTCAGCGTTTAGTCGCAGGCCAAAAAACGGGGTTAGCGGTTGATGTCATGCCTCGCTGGCCGTTAGATACTTTGGAGTCTCTGTAGTTTATGGATATAGTTTTTATTAACGATTTACGCATCAATACTATTATTGGTATTTTTGATTGGGAGCGAGAAGTTAAGCAAACGGTTCGCCTCGATGTAGAAATGGCGCACGATATCCGTAAAGCCGCCGAAACAGATGATATTCAATATGCTCTAGACTATAAAAAAGTGTCGAAGCGATTGATTTCATTTATTGGCGAATCGGAATTTTTCTTGGTTGAAACTATGGCGGAGCAAGTGGCTGCTATTATTCGCGAAGAATTTAAAGTGCCGTGGTTGTGCCTAAGTGTTAGTAAACCAGGCGCATTACGAGGAGCCGAAAGTGTTGGCATCCGTATAGAGAGAGGTGAGCGCTAAACACAATGGCAGAGGTATTGTTGAGTGTTGGAAGTAATATTGAACGGGATTTAAATATTCGCTCTGGGCTGAAATCTTTGGCGCTTGAATTTGGTACGTTGGCATTATCGCCGGTATATGAAAGCGAAGCGATTGGTTTTCAGGGTGATAATTTCTACAACCTTGTGGTTGCTATGCATACGGCTTTGTCGGTGGGGGAATTATCTTCTGTACTGAAATCCATCGAAAATAAGCATGGCAGGGATAGATCCTCGGCAAAGTTTAGCGCGCGAACCTTAGATATTGATATTCTTACGTATGACCAGCAGCAAGGTGAATGGGAAGGTGTTTCATTGCCGCGAGATGAAATTAAAAAAAATGCGTTTGTATTATTGCCAATGGCCGATCTAAGACCCAATAGTTATTACCCAGGAAGCGAACAAACATATAAGGCTCTATGGGAGCGTTTTGATAGTACCTCGCAGAAATTATGGGTAGTACCTTTTCCGCTGAATGTTGAGTGAGCCACTTTTTATAACCCCTTAAATGGAAGTGAATGAAAATCGGCCCTAGCGAATCGCTCGCCCCGTAATGACGGTCGTACTTAGTCATAACGCTAAATCACTGTGCCGTGCGCATCATATTCTACACTTTTCGTATTTGGCATAACCCTTCGTTATTTTAAACGTTAGCGCTTATCATATGTCCGTCTAAACGTGTGCTGGCACCGGTGTCTAAAAACAGATACCTTTAATCTCGCGAACACGTTTTCTCGTATACCTTTCAAATATGTGAAAAATAACATTGTTATTTGATCACGAGAAAACCTTTCTGGAGGCAACTATGCGACGTTACTATTATGTGAGTAATGACTTAACCGATATTGAAAAAGCTGAAATTGATTTGTTTGATGCTGGGTATTCTCAAGAACAGGTGCACATTCTTAGTCAGCAAGATGCTGAATTGGAAAAACGACATCTTCATGAAGTTAATCCTTTTGCGCGCTTAGATATTCTTCGTTCGGGGCTTGTTGGCGCCGCGATTGGTGCATCGCTAGCCGTTATCGTTTTGCTTATTGGATTTGTCTACAAAGCTGAAACAGCGATTGACTGGCTTCCGTTTGTATTTTTAGCCGCGGTGTTGTTTTTTTTCTCAACATGGGAAGGAGGGTTTTACGGCATTCAGGTGCGTAGCGCCGAATTTAAACGTTTCCAAGACTTGCTTAACAGCGGGTTTCACGTGCTTATGGTCGATACGGATACAAAAGATCAAGATACTCTTCAGCGTTTGATGGCTTACCATGAATCTTTGTCTGATGCTGGTGAAGGGGCAGCGCGCCCAGAGTGGCTCATTGCATCACAGCGTAGTTTTCACGCTTTTGTAAAAGCAATGCCTTAGGTCGGCAATTACGCTCTTCTAAGGTGTACCTCACAACCTTGGAGAAGGTATAGAAGCTGGTAGGTTTTTACCTGTACCGCCTATATTCGATAGGCGGTTCCCTACCTTTCGCAGCTATTGCTGCAAGGTTTTTCCCCCATCAATATTCAGTATTTGCCCGGTAATGTAGTTGTTGTGTTTTGCCAAAAATTGCACCGCATCGGCGATAACGGTGCAGCCACCTATGGTCTTGAGTGGGATAGAGTTTAGTCTTGCGGGGTTCTCAATTAAATTTCCGTCTGAATCTTCTGGCCATAATATGGCGCCAGGGGCAATTCCGTTTACGCGAATATGCGGTGCAAACTCCAACGCTAAAGATTGTGTAAGCATTAGGTTTGCGGCTTTGGCCATGCAATAAATAGTGTGGTTTTTTAGTGGCCGGTGGGCGTGCACATCGGCAATATTAATAATGCAGCCGTTGGCCTGTTTTAGCGGTTGGCGCAGCGCGTGCGACAAAAATAAAGGCGCTTTTGCGTTTGAGTTGAATAGGGCATCCCAGTCGGTTTCGTCGAGACTCTCGAGAGGTGTGGGGAAAAAACTCGAGGCGTTATTGACTAAGAGATCACACCGGCCTACCGCCAGTAATAGATCGTGTGCGATAGACTGTGCAGTATTGGCGCCACTGAGTGTTGCTTGAATGACGAAAGCGGAGTTAGCGCGCACTGTATTCAGTTGTTCGCGTAAAGCGTGCGCTTGAGGCAGTGACCGGTCGCAATGAATCACCACCGTATAACCTGCGGTGTGAAGCTGTTGCACAATAGCGGCGCCTATTCTTCGGGCGCCACCTGTTACTAGAGCAACGGGTGCGGGGTTGTTCATTATTCCTTCACCTTATAATTTTTCTTGAACGATTCTAGTAGCGATAATCGTTTTTTGTGTAAGGCTTCTCCAAATGCCGCGCCCTTGTGGCCTTGTGCCGCAATGGCTTTGGTATCGATGGTACTCATTGCGAGACGCGCGGCTTGAAAAAATTCGGCTTGCGGGTAAGGCCTACTTTCAAACCCTGTTCTGCCTTGGGCGTCGGCTTGGCAACATACGCAAAAGTGTTCGAATCGTTCAGGCCGCCTGAAAGCGTCAAGGCGTTGGAGTGTTTCGAGTAGTTTTTTAGTGCTCAGCTCAAAGGCTCTGTGACAGTGAGTATGGAATTGCGCGACGGCCAATGCCAATTCGCGGTGAGGGTTAGGTACGCTTAGCCGATTGCACAGCGCGTTGATTAACGGCAAGCCAGTCTCTTCGTGGCCGTGGTGTTTGGGCCATTGATGCTGGGGGGTGAGCCCCTTACCCAGGTCGTGCATAAGTGCGGCAAAACGAACCTCGGAATGCTGGCTGAGTTCAACGCTACGCTGCATGCACAGAAGTACATGTTCTCCTGTGTCTATTTCAGGGTGGTGCGCGGCGGGTTGTGGAACACCAAATAGCGCGTCAAGCTCGGGCATGAGCTTTGCCAACGCGCCACAGGTACGCAGTACACGAATAAAAACGTCGGGAGACGGCTCGTCTAGCGCGCGCGAAAATTCTTTCCATACACGCTCAGCCACTAGGTGATCAATTTCACCATTTTTTACCATCTGGGTCATTAGCGCCATAGTTTCCGGCGCTACGGTAAACCCCAATAAGTGGAAGCGCGCGGCAAATCGCGCGACGCGTAAAATACGCACAGGGTCTTCGCTAAAGGCATCTGAGACATGGCGAAGTTTTCGTTCAGCCAAATCTCGTTGCCCCTTGTAAGGGTCGATAATGTTACCGGCCGTATCTTGCGCCATTGCATTGATCGTAAGGTCTCGACGCAAAAGATCTTGTTCAAGAGTAATGTCTGGGGCGGTATAGAATTGGAAACCTTTGTAGCCCTTCCCCGATTTTCGCTCTTGACGAGCGAGGGCATACTCTTCTTTTGTATTAGGGTGTAAGAAAACTGGGAAGTCTTTACCTACGGGTGTAAAGCCAGCGTCGAGCATGTGGTCGGGGGTGCTACCTACGACCACCCAATCTCTATCCGGGGCTTTAATGTTTAATAAGGCGTCGCGAACGGCGCCGCCGACTAAATAACAGTTCATTTTTTGTATTTGCGGTTGACGTATATCAATATATATCGCACACTCTAAATCAACTCGTAGAGCATTGCCACATATGTGCATTTATTTGCGAGTAAGAATTATTAAATGTGTTGTTTTTTTTGAATTTTAATTTAGGTTTAATATAAAGTATTTTCAGTTACTACGAGATAAATATGATTTTCATGGCGGCAAAATTTGTAGCGATTATCGAGGCACACTCTGTGTGGGTCTTGCGTTGTTATTTTTTGTGCGTGCCGGATAAGTAAACGTTAGATTTAAATACTCATTCCACAAAGGCCGCAGCGTAAAAACTGCGGCCTTTGTCGTTTTAGGCTTTAAATATTTTTTTATTACTTCAGTCACTCCCGCTATTTACTGGACGGGTGAGGGAATACTCATGCCTGTAATATTGGCTTACATCTTTGTTGTTTTTATTTGGGCTACAACGCCACTGGCTATTCAGTGGAGTAATAGTAGTTTAGCATTTGTTACCTCTGTGAGCTTACGAATGGTTTTTGCGTTGGTTATTTGCGCTACCTTACTCGCAATTTTAAACATTCGCTTAATCGAAAAACGCAGTGATTGGTGGGCATTTTTGGTTGGCATGATAGGGCTATACCCCAATATGTTAATTATATATTGGGCCGCTCAGTATATCTCATCAGGGCTCATGGCTGTTATTTTGGGTTTGTATCCGTTTGCTGTGGGATTCTTTTCGTTGATATTTACGAAAGAGAATGTATTTAATCCTGCAAGAATAGTGGCGCTAGGGATTGCGGTAGGAGGGCTTTATGTACTGCATTACGATCAAATAGCCTTAGGTCATGATGCGGTTCTTGGTGTCCTTGGAATGGTGGCTTCGTCGATACTCTTTGCGTTTAGTTCGGTACTGGTGAAATTGGTAGGAGGGGGCGTCGGGCCGTTACGGCAATCAACGGGGGTTCTAGTGTTGTCGGCCCCCGCATTTGTCATAACGTGGTTTTTTTTGGATGGTGAAATCCCTACGGACATCGATACTAAATCGATTATGGGTTTGAGTTATCTTTCTGTGGCGGGTTCCGTTATTGGGCATACGTTATTTTTCTATGTGTTGCGTCATTGTTCAATGGTTTCTGTTTCACTCATTCCATTGTTAACACCCGTTTTAGCGTTGTCGATAGGCGCTGTATTTGCACAAGAGGTGATTACATTCAAAACGATTATAGGCAGCGCGATGGTGTTATTTTCACTGGGTCTGTATCAAGGTGTTTTTCAAACGATTGGCGCGGGCATTAAAAATATTCGTATTACTCACGGTGGGCTATGGGCAGTTGTCACGCGTGGTAAGGCACATTAGTTTGCGCTGGAAAAAGCGATGTTATGATAAGTCGTCTTGTAGATTGACGGATAAATCTGGGCAGTGGAATTCTTGCTTGGTGTGTTCATCTTCAATGGATTGTAGGTGAACATTGAAACCCCATAGACGGTGCACATGTTTTAGCACTTCATGGGCGGTTTTCTCATCGAGCGGTTGTCGATTGAACCGATAGTGATGAAGCGTGAGCGATCGATCGCCGCGAATATCGACATCAAACACTTGGATGTTAGGTTCTCTGTCGCCTAAGTTGTATTGTGCAGATAACGCTTCTCGAACATGCTTGTAGCCCGTATCGTCATGAATAGAGACGACTTCGATTGTATCCTTTCTGTCATCATCGAGAATGGTAAATAACCGCAGTTTTCTAATCAGTGATGGTGAGAGGAATTGCAAAATGAAACTCTCATCTTTAAAGTTTCGCATCGCGAAATTAAGGGTTTTATTCCAGTCTGAACCGGCGATATCTGGAAACCATTTTTTGTCTTCCTCTGTAGGGTGTTCGCAGATACGGCGAATATCGGTCATCATATGAAAACCAAGTGTGTAGGGGTTTATACCCGAATAATAGTCGCTATTGTAGGGTGGCTGATAAATCACGCTGGAATGAGATTGCATGAATTCGAGCATAAAGCCGTCAGTGACCTGACCTTTATCATAGAGAGTGTTTAATAATAAGTGGTGCCAGAAGCAGGCCCATCCTTCGTTCATTACCTGAGTTTGGCGTTGTGGGTAAAAATACTGGGCAATTTTTCTCACAATTCTAATTATTTCTCGTTGCCAAGGCTCGAGTAAGGGGGAATTTTTCTCAAAGAAATAGAGCAAGTTTTCTTGCGGTTCTGAGGGGAATCGTTGCTTATCACCATAGTGAGGTGATTTTTCACTCGCGGGTATTGTTCTCCATAAGTCATTGACCTGTTTTTGTAAGTATTCTTCACGTTCTCGCTGACGTTCACTTTCTTCGTAGGTTGAAAGCGGGTAGGGCCGTTTATAGCGGTCCACACCGTAATTCATAAGTGCGTGGCAGGAATCCAGCATTTCTTCTACGGCATCAACTCCGTGGCGCTCCTCACATTGCGCAATATAATGTTTAGCGAATACGAGATAGTCAATAATGGACGTGGCGTCGGTCCAGGCTCGAAATAAATAGTTACCTTTAAAGAAAGAATTATGGCCGTAGCACGCATGGGCAATCACTAGTGCCTGCATTGTCATGGAGTTTTCTTCCATGAGATAGGCGATACAGGGGTTGGAATTTATAACGATTTCATAGGCCAAGCCCATTTGGCCACGGTTGTACGATTGCTCAACACTAAGATATTGTTTCCCGTATGACCAGTGGTTATAGCCAAGTGGCATACCAACCGACGCATAGGCATCCATCATTTGCTCAGAGCTGATGACTTCAATTTGGTTTGGGTAGGTGTCTAGACCAAAATCCTGCGCAATTTGGCCTATAGCGTCATCGTAGGCGCGAATTAAATCGAAGTTCCATTCAGAGCTGGTGGAGAGTGGCGAAGTTGCGCGAATTTTCGTCATATTAGTCCGTCTGCTTTTGAAAAAGTTGCTTAAAAACGGGGTAGATATCGGTGGCGTTGAAAAGTTGTTTCATGGCAAATGTATGAGGGAAGTCAGTCAATACCTCTTCGTAAGAATGCCAGAGTGCTTGATGTTCACGCGTTGTTATTTCGATATACGAAAAGTACTGTACTTTGGGTAATATTTTCTCGGTAAGCACTTGGTAGCAAATTGAGGAATCATCGTTCCAGTTATCGCCATCGGAGGCTTGTGCGCCGTATATATTCCATTCATTCTCAGGATAACGCGATTTTATTACGTCGTCCATCAAGTGGAGTGCGCTTGATACAATGGTTCCCCCGGTTTCTCTGCTATAAAAAAACTCTTGTTCGTCAACTTCTTTTGCACTCGTATGATGGCGTATAAACACCACGTCAGTTTTCTCGTAATTACGCTGTAAAAACAGATAAAGTAGTAGGAAAAAACGTTTTGCTATGTCTTTAGTGGCTTGGTCCATTGAACCGGAAACATCCATCAAACAAAACATTACGGCTTTTGATGTAGGTATAGGGTATTTGACTTGAAGGTTATATTTTAGATCGAAGTCGTCTAGCCACGGTACACGTTTTATTTTTTCTCGCAGAGCTTCAGCTTGTTTATTAAGCTGGGCGAAAGTGCTGTCTGTCGCGTCGCCGTCCGGTTCATGCTGTATTAGTTGTTCTTCTATTGCTTTTAGTTTACGACGCTTTTTGGCCGTGAGCGCTATGCGTCGTGAGTTGGCAGATCTTAGGGAGCGAATAACGTTAATTTTTCCGGGAGAGCCTTCATTACTGACGCCTGCACGACGAAATTCAAATTCTTCATTTCCTGAAAGTTGACGCTTGACAAGATTGGGTAGCGCTAAATCTTCGAATAGGAAGTTTAAAAATTCTTCTTGCGAGATTTGAAAAATAAACTCATCTTCTCCCTCGCCTTTATCGCTGGCGCCTGAGCCTTTTCCTCCCGAACCTCCGCCAGATGGTCTGGGTATATGGTCTCCAGTGCTGAACTGGTCATTACCGGGCAGTACGCGAGTATTCCGGCCTCCACTGCCGTGTTGGAACAGCGGCTCACTCAGATCTCTGGAGGGAATACTAATATGTTCGCCACTTTCTACATCCGTAATGGAGCGTTTGTCCACGGCGTCGGATACAGCTTTTTTTATGTGTTTTCGGTAGCGGCGTAAGAAGCGCTGGCGATTAACCATGCTTTTCTTTTTTGAATTGAGTCGCCTATCAATGATGTAACTCACATTACGCCTCTTGTTATCGCTAAAGTGTGGAATGAGCTTGTTGGAGGCACGCTATTGTGATTTTCTTACACGTAAATACCATTCCGATAATAGACGAACTTGCTTTTCTGTATACCCGCGTTCTACCATTCTGGCGACGAAATCTTGATGTTTTCTTTTGTCGTCTGTAGAAGATTTTGTATTGAACGAGATTACGGGTAATAAATCTTCTGTATTGGAAAACATTTTTTTCTCTATGACGGTTCGAAGTTTTTCGTAACTATTCCATAGAGGGTTATTTCCGTTGTTGTTAGCTCTTGCGCGTAGAACAAAGTTTACAATTTCATTTCGAAAGTCTTTCGGGTTACTGATGCCCGCGGGTTTCTCTATTTTCTCGAGTTCTTCGTTTAATGCTCCTCGGTTCAGTATTTCACCTGTTTCCGGATCACGGTATTCCTGATCTTGAATCCAGAAGTCGGCATAGGTCACGTAACGGTCAAATATATTTTGGCCATATTCAGCATATGATTCTAGGTAAGCGGTTTGGATTTCTTTTCCTATAAATGCGACATATCGAGGCGCTAAAAATTCTTTGATAAAGGAGAGATAGCGGTCGTGAATTTCTTCTTGAAACTGTTCTTGTTCTATCTGTTGCTCAAGCACATAGAGAAGGTGAACGGGGTTGGCTGCAATTTCTGTTGGGTCGAAGTTGAATACTTTTGAGAGTATTTTAAACGCAAAACGAGTAGAGAGGCCTGTCATGCCTTCGTTTACACCAGCGGCATCTTTGTATTCTTGTAATGATTTTGCTTTTGGGTCGGTGTCTTTCAGATTTTGCCCGTCATATATGCGCATTTTGGATAGAATGCTCGAGTTTTCGGGGCTTTTTAGACGAGAGAGTACCGTGAATTGTGCAAGCATTTTGAGAGTGTCGGGTGCGCAGGGCGATTTGGATAGCGAGCTATTGTGTAAAAGTTTTTGGTAAATATGTACTTCTTCTGACAGCCGTAAGCAATAAGGAACTTTTACAATATAAACTCTGTCAATAAATGCTTCATTATTTTTGTTGTTTTTGAAGGTTTGCCATTCGGCTTCGTTAGAATGGGCGAGCACAATGCCATCATAGGGAATTGCACCGAGGCCTTCAGTACTATTGTAATTTCCTTCTTGGGTGGCCGTTAATAGTGGGTGAAGCACCTTAATAGGGGCTTTAAACATTTCAACGAATTCCATAATACCTTGGTTTGCCCTGCACAATCCTCCAGAAAAACTATAGGCATCGGGGTCGTTTTGAGGAAAGTCTTCTAATTTTCGTATATCGACTTTTCCCACTAGTGCAGAGATGTCCTGATTGTTTTCGTCACCAGGCTCTGTTTTTGATACCGCTATTTGGTCGAGTACGGAAGGGTACATTTTAACGACCTTGAATTGACTAATGTCTCCACCGAATTCGTGTAGCCGTTTTACGGCCCACGGAGACATGATGGTTTTAATATAACGGCTGGGTATTCCGTAGTCTTCATGGAGGATGTTGGCGTCTTCTTCTGGATCGAATAAACCTAAAGGTGATTCGTATACGGGGGAATCTTTAAGGCAGTATATGGGTTGTTTTTCGATAAGGGCTTTGAGTTTTTCGGCGAGAGATGATTTGCCCCCTCCAACGGGGCCTAACAAATAGAGTATTTGTTTTTTTTCTTCTAATCCTTGAGCGGCGTGTTTAAAGAAAGAGACTATTTGTGAAATGGCTTCTTCCATACCATAAAAATCTTCGAAGGCTTTGTAGCGTTTTATAATTTTATTTGAAAAAATTCTGCTTTTGCGGGAATCTTTCGCGGTGTCGATGAGTTCTGGTTCGCCAATGGCCGCAAGCATACGCTCAGCAGCGCTAGCGTATACGCTGGCGTCTTTTTTACAGAGTTCGAGATAGTCTTGTATAGACAGTTCTTCTTCTTGAGTCGCTTCATATCGATCTTGGAAGTGGCTAAATATGGTCATGTACGCTCTCCTTCAACACCAGCTGCGGCAGTGCATTGGTAGTGAATACGGGAAATTCGGCGGGCCGGATCTACCTGAGAATTGACATAGTGAGATTGACAGTGCTTTAGTGGTCGCTCTCTTGTGTCTTTACTGGGTAAAACAGAAGGTAAACATTCTTCAGAAATATTTACCTTCAGCCCTTTTTAAGAATAGACGGTAGAATAATAAACGCTGAATATTCTGTGGATGGTTTCTGAGCTTTTTGTGGTCAGCGGAGGCTATGTGACAATATATTGTCAGTTCTGCGGGGGAATATTACGGATTAAATTATTTATCAATTTATGCGCCATTTCTTCTACGCTTACGGCGGAAGGTGCGTCGCGTCTGCGGCTGCATTATGGGATAATGAGTGCTTTTAACCTTAAGGGTTTATCGTTATGACAGTATTGGTAACAGGTGGTGCGGGCTATATTGGTAGTCATACCTGTATTGAACTTATTAATGCAGGGTTTGATATTGTAGTTGTCGATAATCTTTGCAACAGTAAGTCTGAATCACTTAAGCGTGTTGAAGATATTACGGGCAAGTCTATTCCTTTTCATTTGCTCGATGTTACCGACAAACCTGCTTTACGAGAGGTATTTGAACAGTACTCTATTTCGGCGGCTATTCATTTTGCGGGTTTAAAAGCGGTAGGTGAGTCGAACGAAATTCCTCTTGCGTATTACCACAATAATCTTGGTGGCACGGTCGCTCTGTGCGAGGTTATGCAAGAGTATGGTGTGAACCCTTTGTTATTTAGTTCGTCGGCTACGGTATACGGCGATCCCGCGTCTGTGCCTATTCTAGAAAATTTTCCTACCAGCGCAACGAACCCTTATGGCCGTAGTAAGCTGATGGTAGAAGAGGTTCTCCGTGATACCTGTAAAGCGTCTAATAATACGTGGCGCATTGCGCTGTTACGTTACTTCAACCCTATTGGTGCGCATGAAAGTGGCCGTATAGGAGAAGACCCACAGGGTATACCGAATAATTTATTACCCTTTGTGGCTCAGGTTGCGGTGGGCAAGCTAGAGAAGCTAAATGTTTTCGGAGATGACTACCCAACGCAAGACGGAACGGGTGTACGTGATTACATTCACGTTGTGGATCTTGCAAAAGGTCATGTAAAAGCACTGCAAAAGTTGCTTGGGTCTGAACCTTGCTGCCTAACGTATAATTTGGGCACAGGGCAAGGTTATAGTGTATTGGAAATAGTAAAAGCATTCGAAGCCGCGAGCGGCCGAAAGGTGCCGTATCAAATTAGCCCTCGTCGCACTGGTGATATTGCGGAATGCTATGCTGACCCAGCATTGGCGGCGAATGAGCTTGGCTGGAAGGCTGAGTATACCATTGAGCGAATGGTTCAAGATTCTTGGCGCTGGCAATCCAATAATCCTAAGGGATATGAGGCTTAGCAGTCGCACTCTATGGTAAACCGTTTACCGTCTTCAAGGCGGTAAGCGGTAAGTTTTTCTCCCCAGACACACCCCGTGTCCAAGCCAATAAAATTCTCGAATAAAGTCTCGCCTTTTAGCGCTGCCCAGTGGCCAAAAATAATATTTTTATTCGCACACTTGTGTGAAGCATGCTCGAACCACGGCGCGAACCCTTGCGGGGCATTTTGTGGGCCTGCGTTTGTTTTGAATTCTAGCTGGCCGTTTTTTGCACAGAAACGCATGCGAGTGAAATAGTTAGTAATTATTCTTAAGCGGTCGTTGCCTTTGAGGTCATCATCCCATTTGTCTGGCAGGTTGCCGTACATACTGTATAAAAAATGTTGGTAGTGTTTACTTTGTAATACTGTTTCAACTTCTTTTGCGTAGCCTAGAGCTTCGCGTATTGTCCATATGGGGGGTATACCCGCGTGTACCATGGTAAAACCGAGTTTCTTGTCGCGGTATACTAATGGTTGTTGGCGAAGCCAGTGAATAATCTCTTTGCGGTCAGGAGCTTCTAGAATGGAGTGCATCTCGTTTGATGCACTGAGTTTTTTAATGCCGATATCTGCCGCGAGAAGGTGTAAATCGTGATTGCCCAATACCGTTATTGCAGATCGTCCGAGTTTTTTTACGCGTCGTAAAACACCCAGGCTGTTGTGGCCTCGATTCACGAGGTCACCGGCGAACCATACTTGGTCATGTTTTGGGTTGAATTTAATCTTATCTAGAAGTTCTTCTAGCGGGTCTAAACACCCTTGCACATCTCCGATCGCGTAGGTTGTCATAGGAATTAAAGGCCTTGCTGTACGAAAGAAAAAGGGGCTTGTTAGTGTAAGGCTGAGGGTTGTACTAGCGCAAAAGTGGGTATGGGCGTTTCAAATCGGCTGCCATCATCGCGTAGCATGACATAGTGCCCTTCCATTGTGCCCGTACTTGTTTCGAGCACGGCGCCACTGGTATAGGTGTAGGATTCCCCCGGCTCAAGCCTCGGTTGCTCTCCCACAACGCCAACGCCCTTCACCTCTTGTACTTGGCTATTGGCATCGGTTATATGCCAATAGCGGCTTACGAGCTTTGCGGCGTATTCGTCGTTGTTTTCGATGCAAATGGTATAAGCGAATACATGTTGATTTTCATGGGGCTTAGACTGTTCATTTAAATACTGGGCTGTAACATTAACCTTCATTACTTCACTCGCGCGTTGCTGTGGGTTCTATTCGGCTGGCCAAATTTCATTACACAGTGTTGTGTAATCTAGCAGGCTTAGATTTTCTGCTCGTTTGGTAAGGTCAATAGTAAAGTTATTGTCGTCAAAGTTCACCTCTAATGCTTTCAGCGAGTTACGAAGTGTTTTGCGACGTTGGGAGAAAGCGGTTCTAACGAGGTTTTCCAGCTTACTCAAATGGTGCACGGGGTGTGGCAATACTGTGTGAGGGGTTAGCCGTACAATTGCGGAGTCGACCTTGGGGGCAGGCTGAAAGGATTCAGGCGGTACCTCGAAGAGGTTTTCTACTGAGCAATAATATTGCGCCATGATACTAAGGCGGCCATAGTTTTTATCCCCTGGCACCGCCGCTAAGCGTTGCACTACCTCTTTTTGGAGCATGAAGTGCATATCTTGCACTTTCTCTTGGTAGCTTAGTAGGTGGAAAATTAATGGTGTCGAAATATTGTAAGGCAGGTTACCGACAATTCTTAGAGGTGCTTGGTCTCGCCAGAGTGTGGCAAAATCAAATTTAAGTGCGTCGGTTTGATGAATGTTGAACTCGGTATATTTGGCGAACTGGGCCAATAGGATTGGTATGAGATCGCGGTCTAGCTCTATGACATTCAGGGTCTCGCAGTGCTCTAACAATAAACCGGTAATGGCGCCTTTACCTGGCCCAATTTCAATAAGGTTATCGTCGGCGCGGGGGGCAATACTGCGTACAATTCGGTGGATAAGGCGTTCGTCGACAAGAAAGTTTTGACCAAATCGCTTGCGTGCCTTATGTTCAGTTGGGCGCCCAGAAGCGCGGTGTTGGGTAGGACTCATGATGGGGTTTCCACGGAATTACGAGCAAGGTAGAGTGCTTCGCGCAGTGCGACGTTCAAACTGCCTGCGTCGGCCTTCCCTGTGCCGGCTAAATCTAGCGCGGTACCATGATCGACGGAGGTACGAATAAAGGGGAGGCCTAAAGTAATATTGACCGCGTTGCCAAAACCTTTGTATTTGAGCACGGGTAGCCCTTGGTCGTGGTACATGGCCAAAACGGCATCAGCGTTGTCTAAGTGTTTGGGAGTAAATAATGTATCGGCTGGCAAGGGCCCAATCAACGTATTGCCTTGCGCTCTAAAGCGTTCTAAAACGGGCGTTATCACGTCAATTTCTTCCATTCCCATATGCCCACCTTCACCAGCGTGAGGGTTTAACCCGCAGACGAGTACCGTGGGGCTGTTGAGATCAAATTTTGTTTTCAAGTCGTGCAGCAATATAGCAAGAACGCCACTCAGGGATTCGTCGGTGATCGCGGCCGAGACGTCTTTTAGCGGGAGATGTGTGGTGGCTAATGCAACGCGTAGGCCTGTGGTTGCAAGCATCATGACGACCTTATCCGTACCGCTTTTCTCGGCGAAAAACTCCGTGTGACCCGAAAAGGCGACACCGGCGTCGTTGATAACACTTTTTTGTACGGGGCCTGTGACAACGCCAGCAAAAAGGCCAGAGATGCAACCGTCGGTTGCGGTTTGCAGTGTGCCTAGTACGTAATGAGCATTGCGTTTGTCTAATGTGCCCGGTGTTACGGGAGCGGCTAAAGGAGTATCAACGATATAAAGCTCGCCGGCGTTTGTTTTGAGCGGAGAGCCGTGAGCGTCGAAATCAATGAGCGTTAATGGAAGCTTGAGCTGTTCGGCCCGCTCAGCAAGCAGAGCGCGGTTGGCAATACACACCAGCTGACAGTCGTGTGCTTGTTGAGCAGCGGCAATCACAAGGTCTGGGCCTATGCCTGCGGGCTCGCCGGGCGTTAATGCTATACGCAGTATTTGGGTCACTAGAGTTGCTCATAAAAATAGGGCGAGTACTAAGACTCGCCACAGGTACAGCGATATTCGCTGCAGGGGGTTTAAGCGGTAAACACGCTATATTTTGTGTTCAATAAAGGCTTCGTCGCGCATTTCTTGCAGCCATACTTGGGTTTCATCTTCGAAACGTCGGCTGGTGAGCACGTTACGGGCTTTTTGACGAATAGCTTCTTGGGTGAAGTCTTCTTGGCGGCGGCCCATAACTTCTAGAATATGCCAGCCGAACTGGGTTAAGAACGGCATACTGACTTCGCCAATTTCAGCGTCTCGTATCGTTTGTGCAAATTCAGGCACGAAAGACTCTGGGCTGGTCCAGTCCATATCACCGCCTTGTAGTTTGGAGCCAATATCTTCGGAGTGGTCTTTTGCTAGGTCTCCAAATTCGGCCTCACCTTCGATAATTTGATTACGTAAATCGGTAATTTTGGCGAGTGCTTTTTCTTTATTTAGAATAGCGGAAGGTTTGATCAATATGTGCCGAACATGGGCTTGATCGACAATTTGTTTTGTCTCGCCTTTTTTATGGTGCAGCTTCAAAATATGAAAACCTGCCTGGCTTCGGGCCGGTTTGGCGATTTCGCCAATTTCCAGTTTAGGTGCTATCTCTGCAAATAAAGTGGGGAGATCGGTCGATTTTCTGTAACCTAGATCGCCGCCTTTTAACGCGGATGGTCCAGAAGATTCGGCAATAGCCAGTTCTTCGAAGTTAGCGCCAGCTTGCAATTGTTTATAAATGCGTTCTGCACGTTCTTGTGCTGCGGTACTTTGCGCTTTGGTTGGGGAAGCGGGTAAAGCGACTAAAATATGGCCTAGCCGGTAATCGGGTGAGATCCAAAATTGCGCATCGGCTGATTTTAAGAAGTTACTAATTTCTTGCTCTGAGATACGGATACGGCCTTGCACAACACCTTGCGTTACATTACGAATAATCAAGTCGCGGCGTATATTGGAGGCAAACTCGCTAATAGACGAGCCTTCTTTCGCGAGTTCTTCCGATAACGTTTGGACGGTTAAGCCTTGGCTTGCGACAATATTCTGGATGGTACCGTTAACTTCCGCATCAGGGATTTCAATGCCGTAGCGTTCGGCCATGTTGATTTGCAGTGTCTCGGAAACAAGCTGATCCAAAATTTGTTTCTGTAAAACATCTCTCGGGGGTAAGCGCATACCCGCTTTTTCTGCTCTGCCGGCAATTTCTAGCATTCGAGAGTCGAGTTCTGATTGTGTAATCACTGACTTATCGACAATGACCACAATGCGGTCAAGCATTTGTGGCGCGGCGCAAACGCTCATCGTAGAAAAAGAGCAAAGCAAGCCCAGTAAAGGGGTAAGAATTCGTTTAGTTATATGCATAGCGTTTTACTTATTGAGGCGTTTTTCTCGTTCACGGTAGCCGTAAATACTATCTTCCAGTATTGCATCGACCTTCGCGCCCGAACTTCCCAGCCCTTTTAGGTGTATTTCAAAAAACACGCCCTGATCATACAGAGCGTCATTGCTTTCAGTGAGGGCCGCTATATTACTGTCCAACCAGCGGCGAGCCAAGAGGCGAACACGATAGCAGCAATCGTTGTATTCGAGCCCAGCGAATGCTTCCAGTTCCCGTTGGGACGTAAAATCGTAATTATAGCGTGCCATGCTAACCCATTGTTTAGCGATAGGCTTAACAAAAGAGAAGTCTAATTGATCTATGCCTGTGCTTCGATTCGCGTCTTGTCGAACGTAGCTGTAACCGAGGTTGAGCAAAGATTGATCATCTTGTGCATTTAGTTGAACACCGGCGGAGCCTCGGGTGAACAGATTGCTTTCGCTATCAAAAATACTACTGGCAAAAAAGCGCCCCCAAGGCCCGAGGCGCATGCGTAATTCCCCTGCGAATTCCGATTGCTCTTGATTGTTAACGCTCTGGTCAATTGAGACGCGTTGATCTTGAAGGTAGAAAGTTTGCCCAAGGCTTACACTGAGTAGTTCTTCGCCGGAATCGTTATCGTACCAATTGGAGGTTACGCCAAAAGTAGCGCGGTTAGCATCTTCCAATCGGTCGTGGCCACTGAAACGCGAATCGCGGTAAAGCTGTGAATAGGAGAAGGTCCGTTCAGTGGTGTCGAAGTTCACGGACTGCCCATCGTCAGTAAGGTTAAACAGCTCCGAATGATCATCATAGCTTCGATAGAGATAGAATAGCCGAGGCTCCAGGGTTTGTAAGTACTTACCTCTTGGGTTGTCGAATATAAGGCCCATATCCAAACTGGCGGATGCGGTGGCGAGAGTGGGCGCGCTATTTGCGTGGGACGATAGGGCTGCCTCATTCAATTGATAGCTCAAGCTTTGCAGGCCTAGTTCCGGTTTAAAAAACCCCCAGCTAGCACGTTTGCTAATGTTGGTTCTATAGTCGGTGGTAAAGCGCTGGCCTTTTATTATCTGCTTGCCATTGCTCCAATAATCATCACCGTGGCCGAAGTTGGTGTACTCATGATGAAGCTCTGTTCCAACGGAACCTTGTTGAAAATTACCGGTAAAGTTGATGTGAGGTAGTCGTTGATACGGGTCATCAACATCGTAAAGCAAAATTTGATAATTTTGGGCAAGGGCACTTAAATGCCAATGATCAAATCGGTAGCCAGCACTAACGGATTGATCGAGGTGAGTTGTATTTTGGACGGAAAAGGACGAAATGCCGAGGTCACGAAAATAATCGTTATCGCTTACTTGTGTGTATTCAATTTCAGAAAACCATTGTTGGTGATCGCCACCGTATTGCAGTAGATGCCCAAGCCATCGGTTTTCACCTTGATAGGGTGACGCTTCTTCTTCGGTGATTAGGCCTGCGTTTATTTGTTCGTTTAGGTCTGCGCTACGGCCACCTTTGTCATTCGCCAGAAAAGCTAAATCAACGGTAGTGGCAAATGCACGGCTTAAGTGGCGCCCTTCGGTTTCTAACATTAGCCCACGCTTACTGATTATCCTGGGTGTAACGGTCGCGTCGTAATGGGGGGCCAGATTGAAATAATAGGGTACGGCAAGGTCTACACCGTTGCGTTCGCTTATGCTAATAGATGGAAATAGCAAACCCGATTTTCTGTCACTACCGACGGGAAACGTAATATACGGCAGGTAAATAACGGGTACATCGAGCACTCTCAGTTGAATGTTGTGCCCTGTGCCTTGTTGGTTTTGAGGGTCGATGGTAATCCTTTCACCTTGTAATACCCACGCGTTGGAATCGGGTTCACAACTTGTAAAAGAGCCATTTGTTAGTTCGATGACCTGCTCAGAACTTTGACTTATGGAGCCAGCGCTTCCGCGCAAATGTTGATCGTGCAGTACGAATTCGGCATCGGTAAACGAGGCGGAATGGTCGGAGCCGCTAGCTTTGGCTTCGCTGCCGTGTAATAAAATGCCTGGCTGCCGAATAACAACGTGGCCTTCCATGCTCGCCTCGTTGTCGAGAATGTTATAGGTCATTTTGTCTGCATTAATTGTCCGCGCTCCCTGAGACAAAATAACATTGCCTTCAAGTTGCGCCACTTCACCCGCGCGCACCACGGTTTGATTGGCTTCAATTTCGAGTGGGAACTCTTCTAAATTGTTGCCGCGAGCCCCTAGTGATTTAGCCACGTTTTTCATGGGGTCTATATAGGCGCCTTCACACCCCACTGGCACGGCCAGTTGTTGTTCTAGCGTAAGCTCGTCAAACGTTTGCCAATCGTAACGCGCTTGTAGCGGTTGATTCTTGAGAGACAATTCGTCTTCGGCGTGCCCAAATAGAGACGTTATAGAAAGCGATACAAGCGCGCTTGTGAGAATCAAAAATTTGCTGACCGAATAGCCGCGTATTTGCCGAGGTAGATCCGATGGCTTGTGGCGAGCAAAGCTCTTGGGCATACTGATTTCCAATCAAATAAAAGATGTTACGACGCCAATGGCGGGGAGTGGGTCTATGTTTCCCAAGGCGCAGATTCTACTGATCTCGCGGCCAATAGTACATTGCGGAGTAAGCAATATCGGTGAGAGAGGTGTAAAAAGTGGTCGCTGGAGAAACAGGCCTAGCAATACAAAAGAATGAACTACAGCACAAGACAGCCGCTCTAGCGGTTTGGGCAAAACAGCAGTTGCGCTCATTCGGTGTAGAAGGCGGTGATAACGCGGTTGAGCGCTGGACTCCTTTGGGGGGGGATGCGGGGTTTCGTCATTATTTTCGTTTAGCGAAAGAGAGTCTTTCTTGTACGCAGGGAGTGATGGCAGTGTGGTCTCCTCCTGCCACTGAAAAGAACGACGAGTTTGTCCGTATGGCGCAACATCTCAAGGCTGGAGGGGTGTGCACGCCGAGTATTATGGGTTATCAGCCTGAAACTGGCTTTTTACTTGTTGAGGACTTGGGCACAGAAGCGCTTCTGGACAGGTTAAACGAACAGAGTGTCGAGTTGCTCTATTCCCGAGCGCTTGATGTGCTGCTTCACATTCAGCAGTGCCCTAAAGATTCCACCCTTTATGGGCGTTACGATGCTGCTGAGCTGAATCGAGAGATGAATCTGTTCAGCGAATGGTTTGTCACGCAGTTGTTAGGCTATCGCTTAACTGATAACGATAACGTAATGATTAGTGAGGCGTTTCAATACCTCACCCGTGTTGCTTTAGAGCAACCCACGGTTGTGGTTCATCGCGATTTCCATTCCCGCAATATTATTTATAGAGACGCTCAACCCTTCGGAATTATCGATTTTCAGGATGGGGTGTTGGGCCCTTTAACCTACGATGCGGTATCGTTATTGCGGGATTGCTATGTGCAATGGCCAAAGGAAAAAGTAACGCAGTGGGCGTTAACTTATGCCGCTAAGGCCAAGAGCACGGGGTTATTGCCAGAACTGGAGGATACAACGTTCTTACGGTGGTTCGACTGTATGGGGGTGCAGCGTCATATTAAGGTGCTAGGTATTTTCGCGCGATTATTTCTTCGAGATGGAAAAAAAGGTTATTTAAATGATCTGCCGTTGGTTATTCAGTACACGCGCGATGTGGCTGGAGAATATACAGAGCTTGCGCCTTTTGTCCGGTGGTTCGATGAGCATTTAATGCCTCGTATCAATCAGCAACCTTGGATGATAAAAAAATGACAACCGAGCACTCCAAGCTTCGCACGGCAATGATATTAGCGGCGGGTGAGGGGCGGCGCATGCGGCCGCTCACGCTCACAACGCCGAAGCCGCTTTTAATGGCGGGAAATAAACCGCTTATTGAGTACCATATCAACAACTTAACCGCGGCGGGTATTCAGCGCATTGTTATTAATGTGGCGTACCTGGGGCAGAAAATTATTGATTTTGTCGGCGACGGTAGTCGTTACGGTGTGTCTATCGATTACTCGATAGAGCCCGAACCGCTGGAAACGGCAGGGGCCATTGGCTATGCGTTGCCACTTCTGGGCGACACGCCTTTTGTTTTAGTCAATGGCGATGTGTGGAGTGACTATCCGTTGGTTAACCTGACCCGTCTCGATACGGTTTCGGGCGCGCATTTGGTCATGGTTAAAAATCCATTACACCATCATTCGGGGGATTATGGGGTGTCTGACGGCGTTATTGTACCGGCCCAACAGGTCCGAGAAAGTGTCACCTTTAGCGGTTTGAGTGTAATCGCACCATCAGCTATCACCGCGTATCCTAAGCGTCGCCTTAAATTCCCGTTACGCGAAGTATTCAATGGGTTAATGGAGCAGCGGCGTTTAACGGGAGAGGTATACGCCGGTGAGTGGAGGGATATCGGAACGCCGGAACGTTTGGCGTTGCTTGATCAGCAGTTAGCCCGCAACTCGCGCGTTTAACGAGCAAAGGCGTTTGCGAAAGCTCGAGGCTACCGAACGTTATTAATCGTCAATTCTAACGCCTTTTGCATGTTTGTTTAGGAACCCTCTTACGCGTTTAGCAATAACATCTTCGGTATCATCATCATTTACGGTGGCGGGCAGAATCCTTATTTGAGTGTAGCTGTTAAGTTGTTTTTTCCGCGCGGCTTTTACGCGTTCTGCAGGTTCATAGTTATCTAAGTAGTGATGGTTATTGTAAACATCCAGTACGGGCAACCCTGCGTCGTTTATCCAGTCGATGATGAACTTGTCGTCGGTAAGAGGGGAGTATGGAATACGGTTACGTGCATTGATTAAAATAAGCGCTCGGATAGGGCGGTTTATTAACGCTCTGGTTCTCGCTTGTTTGAGTTTTTGATCGAGCACCCCATTCGACATGGCGGGGTCGATAGCGTCAATGTATCGAGCGGCTCGACTGGCCCCAATACCATATCCCACATAAATAATATTGTACTGGCCGTTACTGTTTAAAAACGCCATGGCGGTTTCTATGCGTGCTTGAACAATCGCCTCTACATCCTTTGCTATCGGCGCTGGCGGCTCAAGGGTGTTTTCGGTGGAGGCTGGTGGAAGGTTGGTTTCATTCGAAGCGATAGCGTCGTTTTCGGCGGGCAGCCCTTCTGCCGTGTCAGGCTGTTCAGTGTCTAATGTGCTGGGGTCGGCTTTTTCTGGTGGCAATATTTCTGCGGGGCGGTCAGGTGGCCTAGGAAGGGTAGGGTTAGGCAGTGTGATAGAAAGTGTTGCCCAGCCAAAGCGTGTCAGTTGCTCACGTAACACCGAAACAGACAACGGCCAATTGGCGTGTTCACCTTCACCATGAAAAATAAGAGCCGCACCTATAGGCGTGCCGCTGGTATCGGTTTGCCAAATTGCGGAAAAATCCTCGTCTTCTGCGGTTAACGTAATTAGATTTTGATCTTGTAGTGCTTCAGTGAGCAGCTGTTGTTGCTTGGCGGCAATATTGGGTATTTCTATGGGCGGTGCCGTGGGTTCTGTGGTTGCGGCGTTGCCGGAGTCTTGCGGCGGCTCCTCATCGGTGCTTTCTTCCTGTGCATGCGTAATAAGGGGGAAAACGAGGGTATAAAAAATTAACGTATGCAGTGCTGTCGCGGCGATATGCCTCTTAGCGTAGCGTCTTGCGTATCGTAATGTAAAAAAGCGGTTTAGGGCTTTAGGCATATTCAGTACAATGCTCTGCTTTGATGCGATGCAAACGAGGAAAATCATGAGTGCAACGGCTGGTGAGAGAACGAGTAACAAGACGGATGTTTCAACCCGTAATACATTCAGCATAGCACCCTCTATTTTGGCAGCAGATTTTGCTCGTCTAGGGGAGGAGGTTGACGCTGTACTTGCCGCTGGCGCCGATATAGTGCATTTCGATGTGATGGATAATCATTATGTCCCCAATTTAAGTTTTGGGCCTATGATATGTGAGGCTTTACGTAAGTACGGTGTAACAGCTCCAATCGATGTGCATTTAATGGTTGAACCTGTGGACGACCTCATTGTTAAATTCGCCGATGCAGGCGCAACCTATATATCGTTTCACCCTGAGGCCACTCGGCATTTAGACCGATCTTTACAGCTAATACGCGATAAAGGGTGTAAGCCCGGTTTAGCGTTAAATCCTGGCACTCGTTTGGCATTAGTTGAGCCTGTAATCGAACAGTTAGACCTATTGTTGCTTATGTCAGTAAACCCTGGTTTCGGTGGTCAAACGTTTTTACCGTATGTTTTAGATAAAATTCGGGCGGCACGACACCTGCTCGACGAGAAACAATTATCGACGTTGCTAGAAGTGGATGGCGGTGTCAATCTGGATAACATTAGTGAAGTAGCGGCAGCTGGTGCCGACACGTTTGTAGCGGGTTCTGCTATTTTTGGCGCGAGTGACTATCACCAGGCTGTAACGGCGATGCGTGATAAGCTGGCACATCTATAAAAACGACTTAAATTGAATATTCCCATGTTAAAACGTCATTTTAATCCTGGAATTCTAATCTGCGAGCGCTGGCGATGGCGTCGCCATTAGTTTGTTTTCGCACCTAACATTAGAATTTTAAAGATGAGATCTTATGACACCTGAACAGTTTATTACCTTGGCCGCTGAAGGCTACAACCGAATCCCCGTTACTCGAGAAGTACTTGCCGATACTGAAACACCACTTTCAAGTTATTTGAAATTGGCTGACGGCCCCTATTCGTACTTATTTGAATCCGTGCAGGGGGGCGAAAAGTGGGGGCGTTACTCTATTATTGGGCTTCCTGCTCGAGAGCGATTAGAAGCACGAGGTTCTCTTGTACGTATTATTCGCGATGGCGAACTCAAGCGTGAGCATACCTGTGCCGACCCACTAGCCTTTGTTAAGGCTTATCAGGCCGAACATCGAGTGCCGGGGTTGGAAGGGTTACCGAATTTTAGCGGCGGCTTAGTGGGTTATTTTGCTTATGATTGTGTTCGTTACGTCGAACCAAAACTTGCTGATTCCGCCCCTGTCGATGAAATAGGGACACCTGATATTTTGCTGACAGTCTCGGATGAAGTGCTGGTGTTCGATAATTTACAAGGTACATTACACCTTATTGTGCATATCGATCCCACAACGGCTAACGCCTATGATGTTGCTCAAGCACGTCTTGACGAATTGGAAACAAAGCTGGGGCAAGGTATACAGGGATTGCCGGCAATGCCGCGTCCTCGCACTAAAAAGGGCGAAACCCTGAGCGAGAAAAATTTCAGCTCAAGCTACGGGCGTGACACCTTTCTTGCCGATGTAGGGCGGGTTAAAGACTACATATTGGCGGGCGACACTATGCAGGTGGTACTGTCTCAGCGCCTTACGCAAACGTATGAAGCGCCGCCTATTAATTTGTATCGGGCATTGCGTTGCTTAAATCCGTCGCCCTATATGTATTTTTTAAATATGGGCGATCACCATGTTGTAGGGTCCAGCCCTGAGATCCTTGCTCGTCTACAAGACGGCGAAATGACCGTTCGCCCCATCGCTGGTACGCGTCGACGCGGGTACACCGAAGCAGAAGATTTAGCGCTAGAGCAAGACTTAATCAACGACCCTAAAGAAATTGCTGAACACCTTATGCTGATAGATTTGGGGCGCAATGATGTCGGCCGTGTTGCGGAAATTGGCAGTGTAAAACTGACCGAAAAGATGATGGTCGAACGGTTTTCTCATGTTATGCATATCACGTCAAATGTAACGGGTGATCTAAAATCGGGATTGGATGCCATCGATGTCTTGCGAGCTTCATTGCCCGCGGGTACTTTATCGGGTGCACCGAAGATTCGAGCAATGGAAATTATTGATGAGTTTGAACCCGTTAAGCGCGGTATATACGGGGGGGCAGTCGGTTACCTTTCGTGGAATGGCAATATGGATACTGCAATTGCTATTCGTACAGCGGTGATTAAAGATTCAAAAATTTATGTGCAAGCCGGTGCTGGTGTGGTGGCTGACTCTGTTCCTGAGCTGGAATGGAAAGAGACTATGAATAAAGCCCGTGCAATCTTTACCGCCGTCGACTGGGTTGAAGGCTAACGTGTTATCGCATTGTATTGCAGTGGCGGTAGGGTTCGTTCAGCTAATATGGTTCTAGTTCTAACAGCTCGCGTTGGTTTGGGGTATATTAGCGCCTCACTACGGCGGTTGATGTACCATGGCTGTGGATTACAGTTAAATCGATGCCGTAAACGTGCGAGTGTTCGCTTGAAAAAAGTTCAACACAGAATAAAAGAGAGGCGTTGTTTTGGAGTCTAAGGCAGCAAATTTGAGTAATGTTTCTGGGAGTGATGGGGCGTTGGACGAACAAGCTAACGGCGGTGGGCGCATTGGTGAAATGTCTGAAATTCATCGTTTCAGTAAAACGGAACTTGAAAAGTTAAAAATCTTGTATCAGGGTGCTTCAAACACTCAGATGCTTAAGGTCTTTAGAGACTTGCGGACACGTGTATACAGTAAAGCTCAGGGTAAGAACTTTATTTGTATGTTTACCTCGGTTGTACCTGGGGGTGGTTGTTCTTACGCCGTGAAAAATCTTGCTGCGGCAATAGCCCTCGATAAGACGCGAACGTCCTTAGTTGTTGATGCAAACTTCTATGCGCCCTCTATGGACGAACTGGTGGTAACCGATGCGGAATCGGGCCTAACCGATTACCTCGATAATAGCGCATTAGGTATAGAATCTATTGTCTATGCGTCGGGTATTCCTCGCGTACGCGTCATTCCTGTGGGTGGGAATACTGAAGGTGCGACAGAGCGATTATCGTCGGAGCGTATGCAGGCCTTCTTAAAAGAATTAAAAGAGCGCTATTCTGACCGCTATATTTTAATGGATGCGCCCTCTGTAAGTGAGTACTCGGCAGAGGCTCGTATTATGGCGGCGCTATGCGACTTCGTTGTGTTAGTGGTGCCCTACGGTAAGGTCAGTAATGGACAGGTTATGGCAGCAGCAGAAGCCATTGGTGAAAATCGCTTGGCGGGTATCGTGTTTAATTCAATGTAGTATGTTTTATTGAGAACCTCTTCAGTAAAAAGCCGGCATTCATGCCGGCTTTTTTGTAGGGTTTTAACCCATATTGACTTGAACGTTATACTTTTTCATTAGGTCGTAGAGTGTTGGGCGTGTAATGCCAAGTAGTTTTGCTGTGGCAGAAATATTGTGATCAGACATTGTAAGCGCGCGCAATATCGCTGCTCGTTCTGCGTTATAGCGTACTTGTCTCAAGTTTAAATTCAAGCTTTCATCAGAGACTAAACCAAGATCCTCAGAGGAAATTTGCTTGTCTTCGCTCATTACAACGGCACGTTTAACGCGGTTTTCCATCTCGCGAATATTCCCCGGCCATGGGTAGGCTTCAATAGCTTCGGCAGCCTCTGACGCGAAGCCGGTAATGGATGCGTTCATCTGTTTAACGAAAGACTTTAAAAAGTGACGGGCGAGTAACATTTTGTCGCCTTGGCGGTCACGAAGAGGTGGGATAAGGATTTCCATTTCACATATTCGGTAGTAGAGATCTTCGCGAAAAGAGCCGTCGGCCACCATTTTTTGTAAGTTTTTATTGGTTGCACAAACCACTCTTACGTCAACGGGAATTTCTTCTCGCCCACCTACGCGCTCAATAACCCGTTCTTGTAAAAAGCGTAATAATTTAGCTTGAAGGGCAAGTGGCATATCGCCAATTTCATCTAAGAATAGCGTGCCCTCATGAGCGGTTTCCACCTTACCTAAAGTTCGCTTGTTAGCGCCGGTAAAAGCCCCTTTTTCATAGCCAAACAATTCACTTTCCATGAGGTTTTCAGGCACGGCTGCGCAGTTAATGGCGACCATGCGCTTATTAAGGCGAGGGCTTAGCTTATGAAGTGCGCGTGCAAGTACCTCTTTACCCGTGCCGCTTTCACCTGTAAGCGTACAGGTGACATCTGCCGGCGCGAGCTTTTCGATGGTGCGACAAATTTTTAACATAGCGGGGTCGCATGCAATAACACCGTCTAAAGGTGTTTGTTGCGATTCGAGCATACGGCGATTTTGTTCTTCCAAATTATGAATATGATAAGCGCGCTGCAGTATTAGATCGAGCGTTTCTGGGTTGACGGGCTTTTGATAAAAATCGTAAGCACCCATTGCCACTGCGCGAACGGCATTCTCGTAGTCGGCATTGCCGGTCATTACGATAATTTTAGCCGAAGGTGAAAGGTTGGATATTTCTCGAATACAGCGGAAGCCTTCATCAACACCTTCGTCATCGGGTGGCAGGCCAAGATCTTGCAAAATAATGGGAGGCTCATGGAGCCTGATTGCCGCAATAGCGTCTTTTCTATCGCCTGCGCAAATAACTTCGTATTGGTCGAAGTGCCAGCGAAGCTGGCTTTGCAAGCCCATGTCGTCTTCAATAATAAGAAGTTTTTGTTTTGAATCTGCTTTCATTATGCATCCATTATTTTACGAAAACGGGGTGCGCTTAAGTTAGCTTAAGTTGGCCTGTTTACAAAAGAGGGATAGTGATTATAAAGGTAGTTCCTTCGCCAGGTGAACTTTCTACCGCGACATTTCCACCAAGGCTTTGAGCATATTCTTTTGCTTGGTACATGCCAATGCCCATTCCCTTTCCGGTTTTGGTCGTTTCGAAGGGTTTAAATAATCGGCTTTGTATAAAATCAATGTCCATGCCGCTACCGTTATCTTCGATGTATACACACAAAAGGTTACCATCGAGTTCTGTCGATATATCGATAAAGCCTTCGCCATCCGTTGCATCTTGCGCATTTTGAATGATGTGCGTGAAAACCATTACGAGGCTGTCTAAATCGGCCTTTACTCGCCAGTCAGGTGAGACAGAGCGAAGCGTGGGTGATGGGCTAGATTTTTGGCATCGTTTCACCGCCTCGATCAATACCTGTTTGATGGGCATTGTGGTGATATCTTCCGACTCATTCTGTTGTAGCTTACGCAGTAAATTGCTCATACGCGTTACAGAATTATTGATCGTATTAATGGCGTCTTCGATAAAGGCTGGGTTATCTTTATGTTTTTCAGCATTTTTTACAACAAGTGATTGTTGCGCGATCAGGTTTTTTAAATCGTGCATTACATAAGCAGAAAGTTTGTTGAATGCGTCGAATTGTCGAGATTCAGCCAGTAACTCGGATTGCTCGTGTCGTTCCAAATAGCTGGCAACCTGCCGACCAACAGTTTTCACAAGGTCTAGGTCTTCCCAGTTTAACGTGGTTCGGTCTTGAGGCACGGTCAGTACAATAAAGCCCACTAAACTATTTTCGTTGAGTAAAGGCATTACCATCCATGCGTTTCTAATTTCCTGCATCCACTCAGGTAGCGTTTCATTGTTTTGTGCTAATGCAACGCTGGACGTGTTCGGTGAAAACACCCATTCCTGCGCGAGTTCTCGGCTGAAGGGGCTGGAGTCCGGCTCGATCATGTCGGATATATCCATCGAGACTTTTACTTGTTGCACCGGAGCTAATACTTTCCCTCGCTTTAGCCACAAGGCGCCACCGTCACTTTTAAACAGGTCGGCAACAACCATAATTGCGCGGGAGTGAATTTCCTCCGGTGCGGTGGGTTGTGAGAGTTGGTTGATTAATTTTAACCATTCAGCTCGATAGTCATATTTGTGGCTGAACAAGTGCTTATTGATGAGCACCTTCATTTTTTCTCTAACGGATCGTGAGGAGAAAACAGCGCTAACGGAGATTAAACCGGCCGCGAGTAAAAGGGTATAAATGACAGTGCCCCAGCTGCCCCCATAAAGCTCAACATAGTAGCCGCCAGCAGCGAGAATGGTTAAGAGCGCGCCGGCTATTGTTAATGACGTGGTGTAAAACGCAACAGGGCGAGAGAAGGTGATTTTAGCCGATTGCATTGCGGGCATATTCAAAGCCATAACGCCGATAGTCATAAATATACTGGTGGCCATTGATACGGCTGCACGCGCTTGCCAGAGATCGGCATTTAATTCTAAGAAAATCAGGTTTTGCGAAAACAGGTAGGCATCAAAAATAAAGATAATAGAAAGGTTGAGGCTCAGCAGTTTTACGAGTCGATAGTTGATAACGTTGCGATAGAGCTGTTCTACACCGAGCAGCCCCGCAATAGAAAATATAATGCCCTGCCAAGTAATAAAGCGTTCTAGCACAGCAATATCGGACGTTGACGATGTAATGTAGACAGCCAATACAAGAGCGGCAATGGCGGCGAAGTAAATGGAATATTTATATATTCTCGGTAGGGAGTTTGAGCAAAATACTTCGGTATTGCGCACAAGTGCATAGAGCCAAGCGGCGTAGTGGAGGCTTTCTATGCAAAGAAGGTGTGTCGATTCGAGCGAGGGGAAGTGTTGTAGCAGCGGAATAGCGCTGAGCCAAGCGACATGTACGAATGCCGCCGCTGGAAAAGACCAGTGTAGGCGAGTTTTGTTGTGCTGAATGACTAAGGTAATCGCAAATATGACAAATAAAAGCGCCGCACTTGCAAATGCGGTTTGCGTAACGTTACTAAATTCCATTCTTGGGCTCAAATTATTTGGGCGCGATTGATGGCGCGCTCCGTATTGTTGTTGCCCAATTATATACTGTCTTTCTTCAGGAATTAATCAGGTTGTTGTGCCGTTAGTCAGATTGCTTTAGATGTGAGACGACTTTGGTCATAAGACGCTCAAAGAGTGGTCGTGAGTCGAGTACTTTAGCTTTTTCAAACTGCATATCGTAAGCCAACTGTCTGCGCGACTTTTCCAGTATCTTAAAACCGAATCGATTGACAAATATATAGCTCTCGGTATCGAGTTTACTGCTCAGTTTACAGCGCTGATGTTTGCTGGTTTCGTCGTTAAAATACTCTAGCCATGAACCTGCAGGCAGGTTTTTAGCTTCGAGGTAAAAATGATTTGAGAGTTCTTCGTAGCGAGATTGTTGGCGTTCCAGCGCGGTCATTTCTTCCCACGACTTCTGTTGGGTATCGCCTTTGCCTAGCGATTCACGTTGCTCCGTCGTTAATGCGCAATATTCAAGGGGGTCGCCGCCAGGCTCTGTGAGTTGTGCGAGAGTTTCTTCTATCGCGGCAATTTTGGCAGCCCGTGTTTCAGGGTTGTCGATGGCGATTTCCATACCGTTTTCGATACGTTGTAATACCTCGGGTTGAAGTCGTTGTTTACGTGAAATGGAGCGCTCATCAGTATGCGGTTGGCATATCCAAATAACATCATTCACGAGGGTTTCGGCCTCTACCCATTCCGCACTGTTGTACCCGTGTTTTAGGTGGGTAATAACAAGTACCTGCAGCCATGTATTGGTGAGGAACGTGGTGACCTGCTCAGGAAGTTGCGCCGACTTAAGTTTGTTGTACAAGGCATTTTGAGCGCTTGCACGGGCTTGTCGGATTTTTGATTTTCCTTCTTCAGCTTGGGTTGTACGTTTTTCAACAAGATCCGATTTTCGTCGTTCGCGCTTCATCTCATCTTCGAGTTGCGCCAAGAATTCTTCGATAACCGATGAGCTGGTTCTGTACAGGCGGTTAATGGTTTGCACCCCGTCTGCAATAATGCGATACAAAGGGTCGCGCTCCAGGGGTTTGGTCTCATCAAAGCTCAGGCCCGCGCGGGTTATAGCGTTGATAAGTTTGCGTGCAGAATGGTCTGCGTCTGTTAAAAAGGATCGATCACGTAACGCAATTTTTAATACCGGTATTTGCAGGCGGCAAATAAGCGATTGTACGGCGATAGGTAGATTGTTATCGGACAGTACATTGTCAAAAAACATCGCGATAAGGTTAATGATGTCTTCATCTGGTTGCTCTAGGGCTTGCGGTACTTCAGGGTCGCGCTTAGCGAGAAGTTGGTTCACAACGTCCGATATAACATTACGCGGCTGCGCAGATGAGAGCTGTCGGTCTACCAGAGGCTGAGATTTGGTGAGCAGAGTTGCAAGCTGTGGCGACGCCATAATTGGCCCCGGATTGCTCGAATAAAGATAATACGTATAAGGCCCGGTTACTCGCGATGAATTATCGCCGGAAGCGGAGGCGTGCGTATTGGTCCGCGCGCCAGCCATCAATGCGCCCAGCGTTGATAGATCCAGTTGAATGTTTTGCGGGGGCTGCGCTGCGCCAAGCGCTTCGTCTTGGTGAGGTGTTTGTTCGCTACCACTGTTAGTGGGCTCTTGTTCCGGTTGAGTGCTGGGGCGCTCGCTGGAAGACGACTTGTTTAGGTGACGCGGTACTTTTGGTAAAATTCCCGCCTCAATGAGAATTTCATTGGCTTCGGAATAAATATTGCCAAGCTGCTTAAGAACGTGCTTTTCGAAGAGTTTAAAGAGAATTAAGCGGGCTTTAATATCCAGTTTGAGCTGGTTTTCGCATGCTTGAACAAAGGCGCCGGCAAGCACGCTAGGGTCGAGAGGATTGTTGCCCTCCGTAACTCTCACCTGGAGTAAAAGGTGGTCAAGGCGAATAGTGAGCTCGTAGAGTTCCTGTTTATAGGATTCTCGGGTGCGTCCAGACATATTGCTAAGGGCAAGTTCTGTCTCGAGCTGGTCGCCCTCTACAATGGAAAGCGTGCTGCTGTCATCGGCTACTGGAGCAGGCTTGTTGTCCTGAGATTCCAGCAACTGAGAATACGCATTATTAAGTTCATGCGCGAAGTCGTTAGCGACACCGCGTTTTTGTATGCGCACTTCACGCATCGATTCAAAATAGAGGTTTTGCTCGTTATTGTTGGTGGCACGCTTAGATAAGTCGTAAAAGAGATCATCCGTGGCAGCAAACATGTGCTCTAGCAGGCGTGCGGCATTCTCGCTGGATTGATTGCGAATATGCTCCAATAGCTTGGGAGGATGTTTGGGGCCTTCATACCTTTTGCCTACAAGCTCGAGGTGATCCGGTCGTTCTTTCCTTGGTGCCATGCGTTAAAACTCATTTAATAGTATCGAAGTATTCGTTCGGCTGCTGTCCTAATCGGCCACGCACTAAAACATGCATTTTTTATTCCGTTAACAAAGGATTGCCTTGTTCTCGTCAGAATGCCGTGACAAACGTCACACTTGTATGATTTTGTGGGTCTAGATGCCATTTAGTGCGCTACGCGTCGTTGCTTGGGGTGCCGCTCATCTGACGTGTTTTCCACCCTTATATGCGGCTATCTGTGCTCAAAATAGGCTAAATAGCGCCAAAGTTGAAAGGAATGGCTGTTGTTCACGTTTTGGTTATAAGTACCGGCAAACTAATTCTTATTTATCTTGCAATTGTAGTGCGCTAGCGAAAGGGGGTAATTTACTTTATTGCAGGCGATTGTAAAGGGTTTCGACAGCCAATGTGGGAGTTACAACAGTATTATTGTTCAATATTCGAAGTTGTTCCGCTCTACCCATTAGTAGCGCATAAAGCCTATAATGTCGCCCTTCATCGTCCCTCTAATTCTTGCTTCAATATGCGTATTGTTCGCCGCTGGTAGCAAAAACTGATTCAGGCGCAACTATGCTTTTAATGATCGATAACTATGATTCATTCACCTATAACGTCGTTCAGTATCTTGGCGAGCTGAAAGCTGAGGTGGTGGTCGTACGTAATGATGAGCTGACTCTTGACGACATCATTGCACGTAACCCTTCTCAATTAGTCGTTTCCCCTGGGCCGCGCACGCCAAATGAGGCGGGTGTTTCAGTGGAGGCGATTAAATACTTTGCAGGCAAGGTGCCCGTATTGGGTATTTGTTTGGGGCATCAGAGTATTGGTCAGGCCTTTGGTGCCGATATTGTACGTGCAAAGCAGGTGATGCACGGAAAGCTATCGAGTATCTACCATAAGGGAGTAGGGGTGTTTGCTGATTTGCCGAACCCTTATACCGCTACTCGCTACCATTCGCTGGTTATTGACAAAAATTCATTGCCCGATTGTTTAGACGTTACAGCGTGGACACAAACCGAGGATGGTGAAGTGGATGAAATAATGGGTGTTCGCCACAAGACGCTCGCAGTAGAAGGGGTGCAATTTCACCCCGAATCTATATTAAGCGAGCACGGCCACAAAATGCTGCAGAACTTTCTCGATTTGCCTTCGTCGTAAGTTTGCTGAATAACAACAATAAGGGATTGTATGAATATACAAACAGCATTAGCAAAAGTAGTGGCTGGGGAAAGCTTATCCCAGCCTGAGATGACCTCCGTGATGACTATGGTAATGACCGGCGATGCTACACCGGCACAAATTGGCGGGTTATTGGTTGCGCTGCGGATGAAAGGCGAGTCTATCGATGAAATTACGGGTGCCGCCAGTGTTATGCGTGAGTTGGCGACAAAAGTAACGGTTAAGGCTGATAATCTAGTCGACACTTGTGGTACCGGTGGTGACGGCGCAAATTTATTTAATGTCTCTACTGCGGCCGCATTTGTTGTCGCTGCAGCTGGAGGGCATGTTGCTAAACACGGTAATCGTTCTGTTTCCAGCTCCACCGGTAGTGCGGATGTGCTCGAAGCAGCCGGTGTTAATTTGGCTATTGGGCCCGAGCACGTTGCACGTGCGATTGAAGAGTTGGGTGTTGGGTTTATGTTTGCGCCTGCGCACCACGGCGCCATGAAGCATGCAATAGGGCCACGAAAAGAATTAGGAATGCGCACTATTTTTAATATGTTAGGGCCAATGACAAACCCTGCAGGTGTTAAGCGTCAAGTTATCGGTGTATTTAATGCCGCGTTGTGTCGCCCCATGGCCGAAGTGCTTGCCCGTTTGGGAAGTGAGCATGTCATGGTAGTACATTCGGATGATGGTTTGGACGAACTCTCTACTGCGGCGCCTAGTACGGTGGCGGAGCTTAAAAACGGTAAAATAACGGAGTTCACACTTAATCCAAATGATTATGGTGTGGCCACGAAAGATTTAGCCGGCTTGTCGGTCGCCAGTGCGGAAGAGTCCTTAGCGTTAATTCGTGGGGCTTTTACAAAAGACCGTGCAGAGGCCGCTGTGAAGGCGGCCAACATTATTGCGTTAAATGCCGGCGCGGCAATTTATGTTTCCGGGTTGGCCGATAGTTTAATGAATGGTGTGGCTATGGCTGAAGATGCTTTGGCAAGTGGTGCCGCCGGCGAAAAATTAAAAGAGCTTGCCGAATTTACTCAGGTTTAAGAAAAGGTTATTTGTGTGTCTGAAACTCCAACAATTCTAAAAAAAATAATCGCAAGAAAGCACGAAGAAGTTGCTGAGCGAAAACAGCAGGTGTCTGAGCAACAGCTTCGAGATTTGGCGGCGGCGCAATCTTCTGCGCGCGGCTTTGTTGCGGCGATGGAAGCTAAATTAGCGTCTGGTCGTTCGGCTGTAATTGCAGAAATCAAAAAAGCATCGCCGAGCAAAGGGGTGATCCGGGAGCACTTTGTTCCCGCTGAGATTGCAAAAAGTTATGCGCGAGGTGGAGCGGCGTGCTTATCTGTTTTAACTGACATTGATTATTTTCAAGGGGCTGATGAGTATTTGCGGCAGGCAAGAGCGGCTGTTGACCTGCCTGTAATACGAAAAGATTTTATTGTTGACCCCTATCAAGTGATAGAAGCGCGTGCAATAGGTGCTGATTGTGTATTGCTCATTGTGTCGGCCCTGGATCGCCAGCAATTGCATGACTTAAATACGTTGGCTCATGAGATGGGGTTAGATGTGTTGATAGAAGTTCATGGGTTGGCTGAACTGGAATTGGCGTTAGAGCTACCAAACAAACTCGTGGGCATTAATAACCGCAACCTACATTCATTTGACGTTACACTTGATACAACGTTTCAGTTGTTGGATAAAATCCCTAACGATAAAATCGTGGTCACCGAAAGTGGCATTTTGGCGCAAAATGATGTTCTTGCGATGCGCGAGCGTAGAGTCAATGCGTTTTTGGTAGGGGAGTCGTTTATGCGCGCCCCAGAACCAGGCGAAAAACTACAGGAGCTGTTTGGTACGGCATAAGGTTGTAGCCGATACTAGAATAAAAAAATGGGCGCCTTTAGTGGGCGCCCATTACGTTTTGTCTGGTGTTGGGTGTGCGTTAACGTGTTCCGAATACCACCATAGTTTTGCCTTTGACGGAGACCAAACCTTGGTCTTCTAGCGTTTTCAGTACGCGCCCCACCATTTCGCGTGAACAGCCTACAATGCGACCAATTTCCTGACGTGTAATCTTTATTTGCATGCCGTCTGGGTGGGTCATTGCGTCGGGCTCTTTGCATAAATCTAGCAGTGTACGCGCTACGCGGCCTGTCACATCTAAAAAGGCCAAATCTCCAACTTTGCGGGTGGTATTACGCAAGCGGCGGGCCATTTGCGTACCAAGAGCAAAAAGAAACTCTGGGTGTTCTTCAGAAATTTCCTGAAATTTAGTGTAAGAGACTTCTGCTATTTCGCATTCTGTTTTGGCCCTAACCCATGCGCTGCGATTGTCTTGCGCGTCGAATAGGCCCATTTCGCCAAAAAAATCGCCATCATTTAAATAGGCGACAATCATTTCTCGGCCTTCTTCGTCTTCAATGAGAACCGTTACGGACCCTTTGATGATGTAGTAGAGCGAATCGCTTTTATCACCCGCATAAATGAGCGTGCTTTTCGCGGGGTAGCGGCGACGATGGCAGTGAGCCAAAAAGTCGTCCACATTATTTATGTGCGGTGTTAGTGATACAGCAACCAAGTTAGTATCCTCGAGTCTTCGAACAAAATTGAGCGCGACGGCTAAACACAAGTTTAGCGCGTTTTATTATTATTGAAATTCAATTTGCGGCGCGCATCCTCAATGAGTATAACCCGAGAGTTGCTATAAACTGAATAGCCTGTAGCTGTTCATGTCAGTGTTTAATCACAAAAACTGAATTGTTTTCAAAAACCATACTGTGTCACAGTATTTGGGGGTGAAATATTTTAGCGCATAAGCAAAGGCCTTTTATGGTAATCTTTGCGCGTTTTTTTAAGCCAAGCGATATTTGGCGTCGCAATAATTAATTCTATTCGATTTTCGAATTACGTAATCAAATGAAAGTAGGTTCGCGTTATGCAAGCAACAGTAAAATGGGTGGATGGCGCCCAATTTCTTGGGGAGTCTGGTAGTGGTCACAGTGTCGTTATGGACGGGCCTCCAGATCATGGTGGCCGAGATACCGGTGTACGCCCAATGGAGATGTTATTACTCGGGTTAGGGGGCTGCGCGTCATTTGATGTGATGAGCATTCTCAAGAAAACACGGCAAAAAGTTTCGGGCTGTAAAACTGAAATAGAAGCAACGCGCGCCGATGCCGTGCCTGCCGTTTTTACCCATATTCACTTAAAATTTATTGTGGAAGGTGCCGGTTTGAAAGACGCTCAGGTTAAGCGAGCGGTAGAGCTTTCGGCAGAAAAATATTGTTCTGCCTCTATAATGTTAGAAGCTGCAGGCGTCGAAATGAGTCATAGCTATGAAATAGTCGACTTGAGCTAGCTGTGTGATTGTTATGCATGTATAGCGTTCTATTCGCTTTTTTTAACGCTAGCAAAAGGAGAGAAATGTGTTCGAGCGGGTAGGGAGAGCTCTATTGGCCCGCAGGCCGGTTGGGCGCGTTTTTCTCTGTGTATTATTCATGCTTTTGGCGGTATTGTCGTTTGCACAGGCAGAGCCAACGGTTGAACGGGTTACGCCGTTAACTATTAGTTTCCCTTATATTAAAAGTGACCCCGTCTACGAAGAGCGTTCTATTTATATTCAGGCGCTTCTTAAGCTCATATTAGACAGCACGGGTATCCCGTTTATATTGTCACCGGCCGATGAGCGCACTGTACCGTCGAGCCGTACGGCCATGTTTATGAATCAAGGCCACTTTAACGTGGCAGCATTGCACACAAATCCCGATCGAGAGCGGCTCATGCGGCCTATTCGAATCCCTATTTTTAGGGGGTTGGGTGGGTGGCGGTTACTCTTTGTGCGCCAAGCCGATGTTGATCTGTTTGAAGGCGTAGCCAGTTTGGCTCAACTCAAGCAATTAATGGCAGGCCAAGGGCACGATTGGCCCGATACCCCAATACTAACCGACAGTGGTTTTAAACTGCGCACATCGGTGAATAGAGATAGCCTCTACGAAATGCTACGTTTAGAGCGTATCGACTTTTTTCCGCGCGGTGCCTATGAAATCTGGCACGAAGAAGGCCTTTCGCAAACGGTTGATCTTGTCATCGACCGTCATCTTGCGCTGCGCTACCCCACGGCCACCTATCTGTATGTGGCTAAGCAAGATGAGGCGTTGGCCACCCTATTGGAAGAGGGTTTCGAAACTATTATTGCAGATGGCTCTTTTAACCGTTTGTTTATGTCCTATTTAGGTGAGGCAATTTTTAAGGCGCAGCTAGACCAGCGGACAATCTTCGAGATACCCAACCCAAGCCTTACAGCCGAAACACCGCTGCAGCGTAAAGCCTTATGGTTCCACGTTGAAGA
>Ga0065722_104306_pt1 | contig 47508 bp, 37 predicted proteins | sample BansetMetagenome_FD_59109 | JGI IMG/M metagenome (GOLD analysis project Ga0065722, IMG submission 59109) | Bankia setacea gill microbial communities from Puget Sound, Washington, USA - Caecum Enriched | ecosystem: Host-associated > Mollusca > Digestive system > Ceca | place: United States... | reverse complement strand
TGGCGTTGAGGGAACAAAGGTTGCGTATTATTTTAGCGAAAGGGTTTTTCATTTTGGCAGGATGAATACGCAACTATTGAGAAAACATCATGGGAAAAAAGAGTGTTTTGGTCAGTCGGTGTGTTTTATTTTGTGTCTTTATGTTGTTTATTGTGCCCGTTAGTAAGGCCTTCGACAAAAGCTCAGATCTAGAAAACCTGATGGATTTGTCCCTTAAGGAATTGATGTCAATCACCGTAGAGGTTGCGTCTAGGCATCAGGAGTTGGCAAGGCTCGCGCCCTCATCGGTTACTATTTTTCAGCGGCAACAAATATTGGAAATGGGTGTTCGCAGCGTTGAAGAGTTATTGAACTTTGTACCAGGATTTCAGAGCTCGCGCGTAACCTTCCTTAATCAAGGGTATCGAGTGGCAGCCCGTGGTCTTGTTACTGGACAGCCGTCTTACTCCATTCTTTTTTTGATGGACGGTCAGCGTATGAATTCTGATATGTCTGGCGGGGCCATGTTTGATAATCGGTTCATCACAACGGCTAATATCGACCGCGTGGAAGTTATTAGGGGCCCTGGTTCTGCCATGTATGGTTCCAGCGCTTTCTCTGGTGTGGTTAATATTATCACGACAAAAGATAGTAATGACCTGTTTGTGGCAGTGGGAGATTATGGCGCTAGAGAATTTTATACCAATGGTTCTATTCATGCTGATGACTGGAAAGCCTCTGGTTTTGCCCGGTTTTACAACGATACGGGTCACCATTATGGCGCGGACTTAACCACTCAGATCAACCCATTCACGACGTCGACCCAAGACCCGAATAAAGCCCTAGACGGAAAAGCGACCCTTACGTGGAAGGACCGTCTTCACTTAGATATTCGGCATAGTCGTCGAGAGTTGGACGATTTTTTTAACTTCAATTTTGTAGAAAATGGCACCACGCATGCAGAAACAGAGCAAAATTCCTTCGCATTTTGGGGTGATGTCATACAATCCTCTACATGGCAGCTCAGTGCCAATGTTAATTATTCCGAATGGAAGGAGGAGCAGATAGAGGTCTTTAATACAGAATTGGGGACATACCAGTATTATTCCTCGGAATGGGATTTTGAGCTACAAGCGCATCGCAACGTCAATAAACACACCCTTCAAGCCGGAATCGGTTACCGTCACTCGGATATTGATAAGTACCGTTTCGTCAGCTTCGATAGTGATACTGTATACCCTCAAGGCCCAACCAGTGACCGAGAAATATTGAGTTTATATGCGCAGGATCAAACTGCTTTTTCGGAAAAATTACACGGCACACTGGGCGTGCGTATTGATAAAACAAGCGGTGTCGGTGCGGACTTTAATCCTCGAGCAGCACTTGTTTACGCGCCAGTGCCGGAACGGAGTTTTAAACTTATGTACGGGGAAGCCTTTCGTGCCCCCAATCGCCTGCAAACGGATGATTTATATTTAGGTAATCCTGATATGAAATCCGAAAAGATTCGTACGTTAGAGCTTGCATGGCTGCAGAATTGGGCAGAATGGTTGAATCAAAAAATTGAAATTCAAAGCGTTGTAACACTGTTTTCCAGTAAACATAAAAATCGCATTAGTCTAGTACCTGGTGGAGGCCCATTTGGATTGTCGATTGTTAACGATGAGGATACTCTTACGTCTTCAGGGTTGGAACTTGAAATGTCGGCAGTGCTAGGCTATTACACTCGCATGAGCATGGCTTATACGCATTTGCCTAAAACAGATAAACAACCACAATTATTTTCGACTAACACCTTTTCGTTTTCTACTAGTTATAACCGAGCTGAATGGGGTGCGAATGTCAATGCACAGTTTCACAGTGATACAGAGCAAACTATTGGTACAAGAGAAAACCCATCATTTCGACAATTAGCGCAATATTGGTTACTAAACGCATCGATCTATAAGAATTTATTTAGCGATACCAAGCTTATAGCGCGTGTTTATAACCTTACCGATGCTACATATTATTCTCCCAGTATGAACCGAAAAATGGTGTCGGGTGTCGAAAATAGAGGCCGTATGCTTAGTTTGGGAATAGAGTTTATATTTTGATGTAGTTTCTGCACTATAACCATTTTTTCAATTGAAGCCTCAGGCTAAGACAGCGTGGCGAGCATTTTCCTTCCTTCAAACAGATAAGTTATCGTCACTTTTTAATGTCGCATGAATAAAGCGACAGCGACAGGCGTGTGTTCCCCCAAATTGCCTTAATCTTCCTCCATCGAAATGCAGGCCAGTATTAACGGTATTAAAGCGGCAATGGTCTTTCCGCTGTATTAACAATTATTGCCGCTCTTGTATCTGCGTGTGTTTATAAACGACAAAAATACGCTACAAGCCCTAATATTCGGTCTCATTCAAACTTGGCATAGCCATTGCAAATTTCCTGTTAAGTTCATTCACTGCGATTTAAACGTTCTATTCCACGCAGTAGAAACGAATACACGTTAGTGACTCATGTTACAGGAGAATTGTTATGCCCTTAGTCATTAATACCAATGTTGGTGCTTTGAATGCCCAGCGGCAATTAGTTAACTCTGGTAATGATATGAGTCAGGCCATGGAGCGTTTAGCTTCGGGTAGACGCATTAATACCGCACGCGACGATGCGGCGGGCTTGGCCATTTCCAATAGAATGACCTCTCAGATAAGGGGGTTAGGCCAAGCCATTCGAAACGCGAACGATGGTGTTTCACTTATTCAAACCGCCGAAGGCGCGTTAGACGAGGTGACCAATATTTTGCAGCGTATTCGTGAACTTGCTATTCAGTCGGCTAACGGAATTTACGCCGATACGGATAGAGGCACGTTAGATGCGGAGGTTCAGCAGCTAAAAGAAGAAGTGGATCGTATTGCCAAATCGACCTCGTTTAACGGGCAACCGTTATTGGATGGTAGTTTGGGCGATGTATCGCTGCAAGTGGGTGCTGAGGCTTACCAGATTATCGATCTTTCTATTCCTGGTTTTAGTACGTCTTCGCTGGGTGGAAGCTCCGGCGATATTGTGGGCGAAGAGACTGCCGCTGGGCTTACGACCCTTGCATTATTTGATGCAGGTGCCGCTGCCGATACTTTATTTGTGAATGATACGGCTATTAGCGATCTTTCGGCTGGTACTACCCTTAATGATAAAATAGCCATTATTAATGCCGACCTAGATGGGAAGGGTGCAGAAGCGTCCGCTTTAGTGAATGTAGAGGCAACGGCCGCGGGTAACGGTATTTTAACGGCCGGTGTCTCGTCTATTACCTTGGCCGTAACGGATGGTGATGGGTTAGCACAGAGCTATGTTTTGTCAGGCACTGCGAGCTTGGAAGAGCTCGTCACAAAAATTAATGCCGAAACCACTCTCGATGCAAAAATAGATGACTCGGGCAAGTTAATTCTAAATGCAGATGGTGGCACGAGCATAACCGTGACGGATGCCACCGGTGCGTCGGGTTTAGCAACGGGCGTAACCACAAATTTCTCATTAGTGTTTACTGACACCACTACCGATAAAAATGGCGTTAAGGTGGAAACGGGTGCGCAGAACGACGCGGATATCCAAGCGTTGGGTATTGACGTACACGATGACGATAGCAACCTACTGGGTTCTACTGTTGCCGGCGTTGCTGCGACTATTCAAAAAGGCGATTTGATGATTAACGGCGTTGATGTTGGCGCCTTTACGGGTGTCAATACTGCCGCGACGGATACGGCATCGGCCATCGAGGCGATTAACTTGGTGTCTGAAGAGTCTGGTGTGGTGGCCTTTACGGTAACGGGGTCAACCACTCGCATTGGTTTGCGTTCTACGGTGGGCGGCAATGTGTCCATTGAGTATGGGGAGAATGCTAACGCCGGTAATATTGTCGCGATAACCGGGTTGCAGGAACGTAATGTAGCAGAGGGCAGCGGTTCTGTATCGGGTATTGCCATTGATACTGCGGAAGGGTCTCAAAAAGCAATTTCGGTTGTTGATATTGCGCTTGAGCAAATTAATTCGGTGCGGTCTGAACTCGGTGCGGTGAATAACCGCTTGGATTTTACTATGAGTAATTTAGCAAATGTGTCTGAAAAAACCTCGGCTGCGCGGTCACGTATTGTCGACGCCGATTTTGCGTCCGAAACGTCTGAGCTAAGTCGCGCGCAAGTTTTACAGCAAGCGTCCCAAGCAATGTTGGCGCAGGCCAATGCACAGCCCCAGCAGGTTTTACAGCTACTCCAAGGGTAATCTCTTAACGACAGAAAACCTAAACGGTTATCGCTAGCGCGGTAGCCGTTTTTTGCAACGCGTACGGATTAAAACGGTACGCGTGTGTCGTTGGGTGTTGAAAGGTAGGTGTTGAAAGGCGGGCGTTGCGCCAAGGGTAGTCGAGCAAGCGAATAGAGTATGTGCTAACGCATGTGGCTCATTTTTTCGAGTATGGGGTCGCGAGTGTCGTCGAGTCTAAAGGGTTCTGTTTTCATGCGAAGGTAAACGTTGTCGATAAACGCGTTGAAGATCCCTGCACCGAGTTGTGTACGTTGTTGAAATAACACCTTATCGCGGGTATACAAGCAGTTTTCAACGATAACACCCAACAAACAGTTAATAGACCCTCGTAGCAAATAGTGTGTGAGCGGGTCATTGTGGGCGGCAATTAATCCATATATACGTTGGCACTCATTCTGTAGTGCTCGGTTGTCGGAAAGCGTATGGCTCATAGTGAGGGTTTTTTCGATGCTCATAAAATACGAAAGCAATGGTTCGTGAGTGTTATTACCGGTGTTTGTTGCTTCCGGTAAGTGCGTGCCAGTGGCCCGGTAAAAGTGCGCGGTTTTAATGGCGTTGATTTCCGTTGGTTTATCGCAGCACGGCGCGGGAGGAATACTGTCTATCGCAGCGCTGAGGGTGTACTGAATTTTTGCGCCGTTGTTGGTGTTAGTGCAACTAAAATCGGGAAATGCGCGGGTCGCCATAGCGAGTAGCCGTTCCATAGCGATTCTGGAATGATTCAGCACAGTATGGGTTTTGACTTTGCCACCAAAGTTGCCCGCTACCAGCGTATTGTTTTGCTGGGTGTAAGCGTATTTAAAATTACTTGTATCGGAAAGTGATTTTTCCATCTCGTAGTGAAAACTGTTAGCGCTATGGTGGCCTCCGGTTGTAGGCATACCCAAATCGACGCCCACTAAATGTACGTCTTTAAAACCCATAGAAATAGCAAACGCTAGGCCACAGTTTGTGACGGTGGGATTGCAAAAACCTAATGCATGTAACGTTTTTGGGGCGACATTATTATGAAGGTGGGCCGTTGCTGCATCGTTGGGTTTTATGGCGTAACACACCTCCTTAAAGGCCGCTATGGCGTTAGGCGCAACCGTATGCAAACACAATAGTGTGATGTTTTCGCGGTCTTCTGGGCGGGTACTGAGATGTAAAAAGTCGGTGATGGCATTGGTTCGCTCCATCTCTACATGAAAGTCGGGCTTGATACCCATTTTAAGCAGGGAGCCTAATGCCGAGCCGCAACTCATGATAATGGCGTTGTCGGTGTTTTCGCGAAGGTACGCGGTATGCGCATCGAGCGAGGGGCCGTTGCCTACTAATATTAACCGTGCAGTACGGTGCTGCGTTTGGCTGCTATCAAACACAGGGTGGGATGAACGCGCATTATGGTAGCCGTGTGCCAAGCCTATTTGTTCGTCGTCGTAATACCCAAGGCCACCAATGAACGCGCGAATTTCGTGTAGGTAGCGTTCAATAAATTGTTGTTCGGCGGCACGGGTGGTATGTGAATAGATAAATGAATAAATGTGTGCGTGCAAACCAATGCGTTGTAGGGAAAATTCGATGTCGGTTAACGCTTGTGTACTGTTTTTGCCTACGCAGAAATCGATTGAATGAAGCGGTTGAGAAAAATGCCGCACAATGGGTTCCCAGTCTAACGTATGTAACGAGGCATGAAAGGTATCTAAGCAGGCTTCGTGAATAAAAATATGCTGAATATCGAATGTGTCGAGCAATAGCGGTAATGAGTAACCAAGCCCAATGCCGCTTACAATAAGGTTAGGAATGTACGTTATAGGTGTTTCTAGCGCGGGTTTTTTAAGCGCGGCATAGGCATCGATAAGTGTATTCAGGTGCTGTAGGTGGATATGACGGTCGTTGTAGGCCTCTCCGGTAGAGAGTTTAAAGCGTTGTACGTTTTGCTTTTTTTTAAAGTGGTTTACCTGCTTACGGCAGTAGTGTTGCGGTGGCTCGTTGTAAAGGTATTGTCGAGTGGCAGTGTCGGCCAAGTTCAGTTCGCCGTTGGGGTCTAGCTGAAGCACGACCCCGCTGGGGCGATGATGTTCGAGTCGTTTATATAGGGAGGGGAACGCGTGTTGTAAAAGTGTGATATTTTTTCTATAGCAAAGATTCATGTTGGCTTGAATCTTTTGGGCTTCGGCCTGCTGTATGAGTTGTTGGAGCGCTTGCGACATTACCGTCCTTTTTCTTACGGGTGTGGCCCGTTCTAATGTGACGCCTTTTTTCGCGTGGGGGGCGTAGCTTAGCGTCAAGGTTTCGACTATTGATACGTTAAAGATCAGTATAGGCAATAGAAATGCCAGTGTTCCATCACTGATAAAAAAGTACTGTGAGTCAAAAAAATGTCGAGGGCTTTCGGTATTCTGTTCGGCGTATTTTAGGTGTCAATTAATTATCGCAAACGGCCCGAATGTGCGTAGTTATAACGTTAGCCTCTGAAGGATGCTGAACTATCGAAAAAATAATATAGAGGTTGTGCCGTAAAAATGGCTCATTTTCTCTAAAAAACTTATGATTCTTCTCGAGCGGCAATGCTTAACCGCTTGAATTAACAGGTAAATCTATTGCCTTCCCCATTGCTGTAAACCACTTTCCACTCATACTAAAGTTTATTCGTGCGGCGCCGAAACGCTAAGTATGGAACGTCGAGACCTTTTTGAAACGACGATCTGAGTACTAATGGCCGGGCCTTTACAGCTGGCGTTTTGAAAACTAATGAATGGGAGGCTTATCATGCCTTTAGTAGTTAACAGTAATGTTCCCTCACTGAATGCCCAGCGCCAGCTGCTTCAGTCTGGAATGGAATTGGACAAAGCGAGCGAGCGTCTCGCCTCTGGTAAGCGGATCAATGGCGCGGCTGATGATGCTGCCGGTCTCGCAATTTCTAATCGTCAAACATCACAGATTCGAGGTTTAGATCAAGCCATTCGAAACTCAAATGACGGTATTTCATTGATCCAAACCGCTGAAGGAGCGTTGGACGAAACCACCAACATTTTACAGCGTATGCGGGAACTGGCTATTCAGTCGGCGAACGGCATTTACTCCAATACCGACCGTGCAACACTCGACGCGGAAGTACAACAGCTTAAATCAGAAATTGACCGAATTACCGATACAACAGCGTTTAACGGCCAGAACATACTGGACGGTTCTTTAGGTGATATTGCCTTGCAGGTAGGCTCGGAATCAAATCAAACGATCGAGTTCGGCATTCAAAGTTTTAGTACCAATAGTTTAGGTGGTGCTGGTGGCGATATTATTGGTGAAGCGACAGCTGCCGGTTTAACGTCTCTGGCAGCGTTTACTGCAGCGGATACGGATACTACTTTGTATGTGAACGACGTAACCATTAGCGCAATGGATACAACGGCCGGTGATACGCTAAATGAAAAACTGGCCACAATGAACGCCGATTTAGATGGCAAGGGTGCGGAAGCCTCTGCGTTAGTGTCTTATGAAGCGGGCGGTACAGGTGATGGCCGTATGGTAGCGGGTACTGACCACATTGTACTGACCGTTGTGGATGGTGATGGCCGTACGCAAGCGTTTCAATTAACGGGCACTAATAATCTTGGCGAACTCGTTGATAAAATTAATGCAGACACCAGCGTCTCGGCGTCTCTTAGTGAAAACGGCAAGCTAGTCCTGGCTCAGGAAGATGCCGTATCGGTCGCTGTTACAGCGGGTGCCGGTAGAGCCATTGCCGATGTCGCGGGTATTGATGCAACAGAAGCCACTAACTTCCGAATGGTCTTTACCGACACCAGTGTCGATAAAGCCGGCGTAAAAGTAGAAGGTGGTTTGGATGCAACGGCAGCCTCTACGGCAACATTGGTATTAGTCGAAGGCTTAGGCTTGGATATACAGGATGATCAAGGCAATTTACAAGGCCATGGTATTTCCGCTGCAGCCTCCTTGAACGAAGGCGATTTAATTATCAACGGTGTTGAAATTGGTGCAATTACTGCTGGTTCCGATGTAGCCGCTCAAAATACAGAAGTGATTGAAGCGATTAATAAGTTCAGTAGCGAAACGGGTGTAGTGGCCTACGCAGGTGACGCAACAAACAGTATTGCGCTTAGCTCTACCAGTGGTGACTTGAGTATTGCTTACGGCGATAACGCAGCGGCCACTATATTTGCTAATACGGGCTTGCAAGAGCGTAATGACTCTGTAGGTGCAGGCTCTATAGCAGGGGTGAATGTATCCACCGAAGCGGGTGCGCAATCGGCTATCGCGGTTATTGATGAGGCGCTAGAGCAAATTAACAGCGCTCGATCGGATCTAGGTGCGATTAATAACCGTCTCGACTTTACCGTATCTAACTTGTCTAACGTATCGGAAAAAACATCGGCTGCACGATCGCGAATTGTCGATGCCGATTTCGCTTCCGAAACGGCACAGTTAAGTCGAGCACAAGTACTACAACAGGCATCACAAGCCATGTTGGCTCAGGCCAATGCGAGACCACAGCAGGTTCTATCGCTACTGCAATAACCTAATAACCGAATGGTTAATTGGTAATGTTTACCCTAACGCCGGAATTATTTTTCCGGCCGCGGGTTAAAGAGAGGAATAACCCATGATTGAAGTTAGAAATATAGCGCCGGCCACTCCGTTAACGGCCGTGCCTGCTTCATCTAAGGGGGCTGCTGAAGCTCAGGAACAGAGCGGCAAACAATTGCCGAAAATTGACGAAAAATCACCTGTTGAAGAGGCTCCAAAAGAGCAACCTAAAACAGAAGTGAAATTGGATGTTGCCGTAGCATCAATTACCCAATACGTGCAATCTATCCAAAGGGACCTACAATTTTCAGTAGACGCAGATCTTGAGCAAACCGTAATTAAAGTGGTGGATGGTGACTCGGGAGAGTTAATCCGACAGATTCCAGAAGAAATATTTTTGGAATTGGCACGTAAGTTGAACGATGATGGAGAATTACGGTTAATGGATGCACTTGGCTAATAGCAAAGTGACGGCAGCCTGATGCCGAACTGGGTTCAACGGGGGCGCACAGTTTTTAACTGGGCGTCTTTCTGCGTTAACACAGTGTGGCAATGCAGCAGGTTTTTCCAGCCTTACTTCGGCGGTGTTATTAAAGGGCAACCTAAACCGCTGAAGAAGGTTGTTGGATGTAAGTGTGAGGGTTTATGTGAGGGTTTACGTGAAGGTTTAACGGTAGTGTTTAATCGCGTGCCCCCCTGTTCCGTAACGCGTCAACGTAAAAGCTAAGAGGTGAGGACGAACATGATTGATAATAATATTATTCAGTCTCTCGGCGTAGGCTCTGGCATTGATACGCCTGGTCTAACCAAACAGCTCACCGAAATTGAACGGGCAGCACCGCAACAAAGAATAGATTCCGCGCGTGAAAAAGCAGAAACACAAATATCTGACTATGGCTTGCTCAGCAGTGCCATGGCCACCTTACAAGATGCCGCTACTGTACTGTCAGACCCAGAAGGAATGTACAGCAAAACGGCCTCGTATACCGACAGTAGCGCGTTAGTTCCCCTTGAACTCGACACCGATGTTCAGGCCGGTACGTATAATTTTGAAGTGACGGCCATTGCAAAATCTCAATCACTAACCTCCACTACGTTTACCAATACAACGGATGCCGTTGGTGAAGGTACCTTAACGTTTAGTTTTGGTAATGTTACGGCCGATGTCGACGGCGAAATGACCGCGTTCGTCCAAGATTTTGAAGAAGATTCGATCGACGTTGTTATTGATAGTACAAACAATTCACTCGAAGGTTTACGCGATGCAATTAATGCGAAAGACTTTGGTGTGCAAGCCACTATCGTTAATAGTGGCTCCGGTTATGTGTTACAAATTAACGCCGAATCTGGCGCTACCAACGAACTTGAAATTAAAGTAGTGGAAACCAGTGGCGCCTCTACGGATACCGACGACAGTGATCTTTCGCGGTTTGCCTTCAATATGGACGCCGTAGATGCGTCTCAACTTACGCAGAATCAAGGCGGCCAAGACGCAGCGCTGACCATCAATGGTCTCGATGTTACACGAGAAACCAATACCATAGACGATATTGTAGATGGTTTAAAATTCGATTTACTTAAAGAATCGCCCGGCGAAACCATTACGGTTACCGTATCGGAAGATAAAGCCTTCGCGGAACAAAATGTAAGAGATTTTGTAGAAGCGTTTAATTTATTCTTAGAGGCTATTGAACCTGCCGTGGGCACCTACGAGCAAGATAACGAGGAAGGTGATGCCGAGACTATTACCGGTTCTCTTGCAAACGATTCGTTGGCCAACTCCATTATTTCTCGTATTCGTTCGGTAATTAGTAGCGCTATACCGGGTTTGGCAGACTCTGGCTTTACGTCGCTGGGTGCAATTGGATTACGAACCGAACTCGATGGCACCATGAGCATCGACGAAGATGCTTTTTCGAAAGCGTTCGAAAAAGATTTTGAAAGTGTGCAAAATTTGTTTGCACCGCTTACGGCCACATCGGATAGCGATATCTATATCAATAGTTACAACGATAGCACCACGGCTGGTGAGTACGACGTTGTTATTACAACGCCTCCTGCGCGAGGTTATTATACTGGCGGCGCGCTAACGGCTGACTTTACAACACCGGGGTTTAGCCCTGGTGCCGATGTGTATACCTTTACCGTGGATGTCAACGGCACTGAGTCGGCCGCGTTAGCGATACCCGCAGCGGTTTATGCCACCGAATCTGATTTGGCTACGGCCATGCAAACCTTGATTAATGCTGATACGAACCTAGCTGACAATGGCGCAGCGGTCACCGTTACCTATAATTCGGGCACTAATAATTTTGATATTGCCTCTACGGCTTATGGTGCATCTTCCATCGTGTCCATTACCGATGCGAGCATGGAATCTGTTACCGAGTTAGGTTTAACGGTGGTGGATGGTACGCAAGGCCAAACGGTTGTGGGCACCATTAATGGCGAAACGGCGTTTGGTTCTGCTAATGTTTTACTGCCTGCGTTAGGGGAGCCAGGAGAAGGTTTGGCCTTGGTTGTGGGTGAGAATACAACCTCTGCGACGGTTAATTTTTCGCGTGGTTTCGGGGGCGAGTTGGGTGCAACCTTAGACGAATTTTTGTCGGGCAGTGGTTTAATTGCCTATCGCGAAGATAATCTAGAAACCAGTATTGACGGCTTAGACGAAGATCAAGAGGCGCTTGACCGCCGTATGACCGCTTTCGAAGAGCGCCTAATAAACCAGTTTATTGCGATGGAACGTATTATTAACAGTTTGAATAGTTCCGGCTCATTTCTCGAAAACCTTATTAATACCTTACCCTTTACTGCCAGCAGAGACTAACACCTGCCGGCGTGTAAAAGGGTGGAAAATAAACGCTAAAGCCGCATTAAGCACCGTTTTTTCTCACGCGAGCCCGAGTTGTGTGGCCACGGTATCTTCGCTTGTATCCCATTGCAGTGGTTGCGATTGCGCAAAGGTTAAAGCTTCCTCAATAAACTGATTGTACAGTGGAATAGAAAATTCCAGTGCGGTTCGGTAATCCTCCTCGTTCGACAAAAATAGTACACGGCGTGTCATCAAAGCGAAAATAAACTGCGTGCTGCCACGAATAAGTTGATAGCTAATGGGCGACGTGTCTTTAAGCCGTGTTACGGCAGCGTGAATGCGATGAAATTCAGCTAACAATGCTCGCGCATTCAGTTCGGAACAGGCTAATGGAAGTTTAAGGGTTTCTTTAAGCGAAATTAACGGCGCCAAATGAACATGCACAAGGTGATTAATCGATAATTGTTGTGGGGGGAATGCGGTGAAACGTTGCGAGAGTAGTCGCGTTACAATTGTAGATTTTTCGCCGTCCTCGAGAGAGGGGGGCGTGGGAAGATCTTGTGGATGTGTAGGCCGGGTGCCATCAATAAACGCTCCATCGTTGGGGTTGTACACCACAAATCGTCGGTCAGATTGTGTGTAGAGCGAGAGCAATAACGCCATATTAACGTTAGTGTCGTGCAAAATAGGGTGTGTCGCGAGGGTGCCGCCGAAGTTTGCGGGCACGGCGTAATGTGTTTTTTCGTCTTCGAAAGAGGTAAAACCCTGTTTCTGGGTTTTACGCTCAATATCCATGTGGATACTGAGTGCGGAGTGATGCGCTCTCCCGCTTTTCATACCCAAATCTACGCCAAAGAGTTGGATGTTCTCAAAGCCCATCGCCAACGCAAACGATAATCCGGCATTGGTCACCGTTGGGTTGCATATAGCCAGCGGTAAAAAGGCCTCTTCGTTGGTGTCTTGGTTTTGCAGCGCCGTTAACAATAGTTCGCCGGCATCGTTCGGCTTTACGGCTACATAGGTTTCATCAAATAAATTCACAACGCTCGGTGCAACCGTATTTAAGCACAACAGTGTAATGCCCTTGCGGTATTCGGTGGTGGTGCCGTTTTCAAGATAGCCTTTAATAATGGCGGTACGTTCGGTTTCAATATGAAAGTCGGGTTTAATTCCCACTTTGGCCAGAGAACTTATTGCCGTTCCGCACGAAAATAGTAAGGCGTTTTTACCGTGTTTTTTTAAATAGTCGATGTGCTGGTCGAGAGATGGCCCATTACCAATAATGTACGCGGGCGGTAATGCTGTCGCGGGCTTACGTTGATTGAATAAACGCACACCACTGTGTAAATGTGCGGCGGTATGGGCCAAGCCAATTTGTTCGTCATCGAAATAACCCGTACCAGAGGCAATAAGCGGGTATTCCCGCAGGTAGTGTTGAACAAAAGAGGCTTCCAGAGGGCTGTTAAAATGCTGAAAAATGGCGGTATATACCAGGTTATGTAAGCCAATTTCATCGCGCAAGGTACGAATATGGCGAATCACCTGCGTTTCGTCTACGCCAATAAAAAACCGTATAGAGCGGCCCTCTGTTGTAAAATGATTAAGTATTTTCTGCCAGTCAATACTGTGTAATGAGGCATAAAAAGAGTCGGGATTTGGGTCCACTATACACAGGTGACGAACATCTAAGCGGTGGGTAATATCTTCCAATGAATAGCCCAAACCGCAGCCGGTAATAATCATAAAGCCAATGGGCACGGCGCAATGAATGTGCGGGTTTTTATACTGGTTGTTGTGCTCTTCTATAAGCGTATTAATGAGCGTGGGGAATAAGTGTTGGTTATTGCGTACCGGTACTTTTTCGAACCCTATGCCTCGTATAAACGGCGATTTCAAAAAGGCATTCACTTGCGCTCGGCAATAGCGATCGGGTCGCTGTGAATAAAGTGATTTGTTATTGTTGTTAACTAAATCGAGATACCCCTTGGGGTTTACCTGTAAGTGGTATTGCGTAGGGGTATGTTGGTTGAACGTTTGGTACAGCGTGGGCACAACGTCTTTAAAGGCTGTCATATTATGACAAAAAATAACGCTAAGCTGCTGTTGTAGGCGTGTAACCTTGTCTGTTATCGGTGAATCACTAGTGGAGGGTTTAATTGGCGTAATCCTTGTGTAGGCCCACAGTAAAAAGGTGTTAGGTGTTAGGTGTTACCGCTATTATGTTTGTGGAAAATAGTCGGTGCCGAGAATGTTGTATTTTCCAAGCCGTTCTTCGTTGAGTTCGAAGGTGGTTATATCCTGTTCTGGCGACCAGTGCGTGGCATAATCTCTGGAAAAATTTCGGGCTAAAAATCGTGCGTTATTGGTTCGTCCGTCCACTAAAATAAGCGTGCCGGGTAATAGGGTGGGTTCCATCAACAATAAATCTGCGGCCATTACAGTGCGTTCATCGCACTGAAAACTTAGGCCGTTGAGTGTTCCCTTAACATCTTTTGGATCTGGGCCGTCGAGGTATATAAAATCTGCCACTATGTTGGGTAGGTGGGTGTAGTAGTGGCACATTTGGCCGTTAAATGTGCCTATCTCAACACCACTGTGTTGCAAATGAATACGGGGGCTTAAATGCGTGGGGAGTTTTCGTTGGGTGGTGGCTATCCACTGCGCCGACGCGTCTACGGAAAACAGTTGGAACATAAAGCGGTTTCGAACGCTGGGCCTGTTGGGGAGTTTCTCCCATTCGCGCTCATTTTTTTCGAGGGCATCGGCAATTATAACGGTGGAATAGCCAATGCCAAACTCCAATACGGTAAAACATTTTCGTTGCCGTATTAATTTGTGCAGCCGTACGAGGTCGTCGGTTTCAGGTGGCAACGCAATAGCGAGTTCACCGGACACACTGTCAAACGCGTTTTCGGTATAGTCGAGATTGTCTTCGAAGTTTAATAGGGCGTTCAAACCGTTTTCCTGAAGGTACGCTTTATTGTGGTCAAGTTGTGTTTGTCTATTCATATTATCTCTAACAGTTTTGACAATTAAAGTGCCGCCGCGGCTATGGCAAGGTCGTGTTGCGTGTCGATATCCACAGAGCGCTCCGCAGGCATTAGATAGGGAGCGGTGCGTGGTTGCAGTAATGTGGGTTGTTGTTCAAATGCGTCTATTGCAACAATAAAAAGTGCACCATTGGGTTCGTAAACTGGGGGTAAATCTTGCCTACGCATAAACGGATATTGGTTATTGGCAATGCCCGTCAGAAAACCTTCATGGTTTAACCGAAAGGATTTCAACGGGTTGTGTTCCAGTGCCGTTACACTAATGGCGGCATCGGCGTAGTGCTGCTGAAGGGTAGCCATTGCAGTATCAATGTCGTACGCGGTGCGTAACGGAGAGGTTGGTTGCAGTAAGCACAGGTAATTGTAAGTTTTGCCACGCTGCCTGAATGCTTTAATCGCGTGGGTAATGGTGGGGTTCATAGGAGCGGTATCACATGCGAGCGTAGTGGGGCGCATCAGTGTGTCAACGGATTGGCTTTGGGCGTACTGCCGAATGGTGTCATCGTCCGTTGATACCACAATATCAGTGAGTACGGTTGCTGCTTTTGCAGCGTCAATTGTCCATTGAATAAGCGGCTTGCTGTTTAGCAGTGCAAGGTTTTTGTGGGGTATACCTTTGGAGCCACCACGGGCGGGAATAAGGGCGAGTACACGGGGTTTTTCTGTCATAGGTCGCGCCTATTACGAAGGTAGCCAATGGGTTTAGCGGCTTAATATTTTTATGTTAAAGCGCTAAAGGTTAAGGTTTTTAATATCAATTTGCGCGCGGCTAAAATCATCCATAGAGCCTATGTCTAGCCAGTAGTCGTGAATGGGGTACACGCTAATTTTTTTCTGTTGTGCAATATGATTTTGTAATAGCGTTGGCATATCGATACGTTGATTTAATTTTACGCTCGCTACAAGGTTTGAGTTAATGACGTAAATTCCAGCGTTTATCTGAAATTGGTATTTGGGTTTTTCAATCATGCCTATCATTTGGCTATTGTTATTTTCGATTACGCCATAGGGAATTTGATGTTCATATTCACGAACGCAAATGGTAGCGTCGGCACTGCTTTGAATGTGATTATCGAGCAATTGGCTGTAGTTAATATCCGTTAGCACATCGCCATTAATCATAATTAACGGAATATCTGGAAGGTTTTTGGGGAGTAGCCCCAAGGCGCCGGCAGTTCCAAGTGGTGTGTCTTCGTGTACGTAATGAATATTGACTCCCCACTTTTTACCGTCACCAAAGTGTTCTTGTATCATGTGGGGAATGTAGTGGGTGGAAATGTAAAATTCGCTAAAACCGGATTTGGAAAAATGGCAAATGGTACGTTCAAGAATAGGGCGGTTGCCTACTTTTAACAGCGGCTTTGGGCAATCGTTAGTGAGGGGGCGCAAGCGTGTACCACCACCACCAGCCATAATAAATACAGGGTTTTTATAATGCGTTTTTGCAAGCCCTTCGGTGAGGCTCTGCAAGCCGACAACGTGGCCGTCGTGTATCAGTGGAATGGTGAGCAGGTCTAGCCTGCTCATGGTATTCACTAATTCTGCTGTGGGTGTGCCGTGCGGTGCGGTGGTAGGGTGTTCGTTCATAACGGTAGAAATGGGGGCGTGTAGTGCAACGCCATCAATGAGGCCACGACGTATATCGCCGTCGGACACCACGCCTAATAACAGCCGGTTAGCATCGGTTACCAGTAATACACGTAACGAGGCTTTTTCTAATATCGCAAGAGAATCTCGAATGGTGACGTTGGGTAAAATGAGGCTATCGCGCCAATTATGCGTGGCTTCTGCAAGGTACCGTTGGCGAGGGCGCACGCCACTGCTCACGAGCCTAAGTTCGTTTTCGGTGGTTTGATTGTGTTGCGATAGCGGCATTTTTATCACCAATGGGTATAAGCTGTGGTTTAACGGAACCAACCGTTCTCGGACTCACCTTTTAAGGTCATCGCTTTTTGTAACAAGCTAGTGTTTATATCGACAGTCGCGAGAATTTCTGCAATTTTTCTTCCTGCCCCGCCCAAAAAATACGGATTTTTAGCGGTTTTACAGTGCGCCTTAAAGTTTGCATCACCTAAGCATTGTTCCACAGCCGCCTGTATAGCGTGCTCGTCGTAATCGACGTCGAGCACATTAGTGGAGCGTAAACGGCCCTTTTGGCGGGTGCCAATGTTCACGGTTGGGCAACAAAAAGCCGGTGTTTCTTTTATGCCTGAAGAGGAGTTGCCCACACACGCAATGGCGATACCCTCTTGTTTCGCGAGCGCGAGTAAACCGTGGTATAGATGGTGGCCGAGGGAGGCATGTACTTGTATGGGGAGCCTGTTGGCCGTGTCTTTTTTTAATTGTTCTAGCGCGGCGACGATAAGGTCACCGCCGGCATCATTATTGGGGTAAGTCACAATGACTTGAACGCCTTTTGTCGCCAATGCTTTTAGGGCTTTTATTGAGGGAATAATTTGCCATTTTGCACGTTGGTATTCGCTACTCACAGAGTGTTGCGTAAATACAACAATCGGTTGTGCTAGCGTAAGGGAGAGTTTTTTAACAATGTCTTGAGGGTTTGCATAGCGTTTTTCGGCAATTAGATCGATCGCGGGAAAACCGGCGGTATGCACTCGCCATGTTTCTTCGCCCATGGCGAGTAACCGATTGGCGGCTTGTTGATTGGTGGTGAAATGTAAGTGTGCGAGCTTACTCATGGCGTGGCGAACCGAATCGTCGAGCGCGCCGCCTTCGGTAAGATCGCCACCTTCAATATGGGCGGTAGGTATGTGCATTTGTGTAGCAGCAATAACCGCAGCAAAACCTTCAAAGCGATCGGCGTACACTACCACTATATCGGGGGCGAGCTGTGCAAGGGTTTTCGTCATGGCGATAATACCATTGCCAATGGCAACCGCCGTAGACGACGCCACAGTATTCCCCATATCAATAGTGACTTCGGCATCTATATGAAAACCATCAGCGCGTATTTCATCAAGCGTATGGCCAAATTGGGTATTTAAATGCGCGCCCGATACGATAAGTTGATAGTGCAGCTGAGGGTGCGCATCAATGGCTTTGAGTATAGGGAGCTGCAAACCATACTCAGCACGATTACCGGTAAAAACCGCTATTTTACGTTTATTCATATTGATAGAGCTTTGATAAACCTTTGATAGGCACCGTGTCATCTTCGACGAGTTGGTGAATGCCTCTTGTGAGCGAATACTGAGGCGACCAAGAAAATGTTCGTTTAAATTTTTGGGTGTTGATTCGCACCACTGAAGCGGGCGTCTCTATATCGGTTGCAATCACGTCTCTATCGGGTTGACCAAACGCGGCCAAAATCTCACGCGCTAAATCCCCAATTCTAACGGAATGGCCCGATGCAAGATTAAACAGACCTGTAGAGGAACTGTTGATCACAGCAATGAGCGCTTGTGTTAAATCTTCGACATAGAGAAAATCTCGTATGGGGCGTAAACGCTTAAGGTAGATGGGGTCACGTGGCGTGGCGTGTAGCTGATGGAGAATGGTAGACACGACATTGGTGGGCGCCATGCCAGTGCCAAAAATATTACTAAGGCGCACAACTGTTCCATGAGTATTTAATACCGTTCTTTCGTTTGTTGTTTTAATGGCGGTGTAACGGTCGGAGACATCGACGGGATACTCTTCAGTAAAAGGCCGCAACTTACTTTTTGTTGTTGCGCCAAACACAGAGCACGATGAGACGTACAACATCTCGGTTCCATAAAAATGCGCAAAAAACTCGACTAGTGCTGTGGCGTCGCGTGCATATTCGGCACCTAAGGTTTCTACTGTCGCGCGATCCGATTCCTCCGCAAGATGAATTAAGGCGTCGCCGCGTGGGCTATTACGGTAGTGGTCTACAACGGTAAAAGAAAGCTTGAATCGGCGGGCGTGGGGTTTATGACGGGTGACCGCAATAACACGGTAACCTTGTTGCGTGAGTGCGTAACATAGGTGTTGTCCGATAAAGCCACTAGCGCCTGTTACCACAATAGTTCTCATGCGTTATGCCTGTATGTCGTCGCGTTTAAGGTGGGTATCGTTCTCGATAGCTTGAGCGGCCACTTTGCCTATTAACGATTCGTAATCGACCGCAGGAATGTCACCGCAACCTGGTCGTTTAACCCAAATATTATCGTGGTTGAATGGCTCGCCTTTTTGAATAGCTTTAATGCTTACGACGGTAGAAAATGCAAAATCCATCGTGATTTTTTCCTCTGGCGTTGCGGTTTTGTGGCCGCCGAGTTGTACATGTAATGTCTTGCTATCGTGGATGAGTTCTCGGCAGGCGTGCTCGTCCATAGAGCAAATAATATCGGGGCCTTCGCGTTGCATATGATCAGTAAAATGCCGTTCCACAATAGACGCGCCAAGTGCAATGGCACCCATGCAGGCAATATTATTGGTTGTGTGGTCGGATAAACCAAAAACGGCATCGGGGAAGGCGTGAGCCATTTCGGTCATGGCACCCAGCCGCACTAAATGGGGAGGAGTAGGATATAGGTTGGTGGTGTGCAAAAGCGCATAAGGGATGTGGTATGCACGAAACAATGTGACGGCGTTGGCGATGGAGCCAATGTTATTCATACCCGTACTCAAAATTACGGGTTTTTCTTGCGCACAAATATGTTGGATTAGTGGTGTATTATTGCATTCGCCCGAGCCTATTTTATAAGCACTTACGTTCATGTCCGCGAGACGGTTTGCCGCTGCGCGTGAAAAGGGTGTGCTGAAAAAAATCATGCCTTTATCTTCCACATACCGCTTTAGCGCACGCTCGTCGTCTTCGCTTAATGCGCACTCGCGCATAATATCGTAGATAGACGACGTTGCGTTCCCGGGAATAACCGATTTTGCCGCGCGGCTCATTTCGTCTTCAACAATATGGGTTTGGTGTTTTATAATTTCCACACCGGCGCGCGCGGCCGCATCTACCATTTTTTTGGCTGTTGTAAGGCAACCATTATGGTTAATGCCAATTTCGGCAATAACCAACGGTGGATGAGCAGGGCCTATTTTACGTCCATCAATAATGATTTCGTTCATAGGTATGATGTCGGGTTACATTTTACTGTCAAGGTGTTGACCTGTTTCGTAATGCTTGAACGTAGGCAGTAGGGTGGTAATGGCCGCAAGAATATCGTTTTTCGTCCATTGCCCGCGTAGCTGTAAAGCGCTAATTGTTTGTTCAAAAATATTCAAATGTTCTGTATTCACAGTAGCGCTATTGTGAAGAATGCCAATTGTTTTGTAAGTGCTGTATTCGGGCGTTTCGGTATCGGTATAAAATTGTTCTATTGGTTTTTCACCGGTAGTGTTGCTTTCGTTAAACAAACACGGCCATTTTCCCTGTTGCGGTAGAGTCTTGATTAATTGGCGAGCATCATCTTCGCTGGTGCAGGAATGTACGTGATAACCATGTGCCTTGAGCACGTTTTTCGCGATTTCAGGAAAAGTTGTTAAAGCCATATTGTCGCTCGGTAACGGAAAATACAGTTCGCGATTTTTTCCGAAAATACACGCCATTAAACACAGTTGTCCCGCTTCTTCAGGCGTCAAAAAGTAGCGTTGAATATCATTTGGCGCCACTATTGGTTGTTTTTTTCGAAGCCTATGTTCAAAGCCGCACAGTAATGACCCGTCAGAAAATGCCACGTTTGCGAAGCGAGCGGTGCTAATGGATATTTTTTTGCTGTATTGCATTAATACCCATTCCATTATTTTTTTTGACGCGCCCATTACGTTCACGGGGTCTGCGGCTTTGTCGGTTGATACACAAAAATAATGTTTAATGTTTTTGTTGATGGCGAGTTTCAGCGTTTTTTGTGTGTTAAAAATATTGACGTTTAGCATGCGCATTAACGTGTAAGGGTCTTTTTCGCTGCGCACATGTTTTAGTGCCGAAAGATTGACTAAGTAGTCGTAGTGACCGTCATGGTCAAAAAAGGCATCAAACTCCGTTGAGCCAATATCTAGGGCATAGGTTTTGAATGATTCGCCAATATCGCCGTACTGGCTTCGTATATCACGCACCAGTTCAACAAGATTATTTTCGCTAATGTCCACCACATGAATTTTTTTGGGGCGCCGTTGTATTATTTCTTTTACCACGGCCTGGCCAATAGAGCCTGCGCCTCCCAGCACTAAAAAAGACGCGTGCGCGACTACGTCGTTTAGCGCAGTAGCGTTGGCCGTAATGTCCGCGTCAAATAACGGGAGGTCTCTACCAATTAGTGTTAATGTTGAGGGCACAAAGGTCATTTTTTTTGGGACTCATTATGGGGGCCAAAAAAATGGCGCAAAATAGACTGTTTGCAAAATAAATACCAACGCATAAAAGTTTTGACGAAATTATGGCACGTAACGGCTAGCCGGCTCGCGTTGACGCCAAGTTAAGCTAAAGTATTAACCATATTGGCCGAAATGTTTGGATAGTCGCGAATGAAAACTGATTCATTGATAAATGTGACGCAATCGAAACGTTTTAGAGAGAGGTTTAAGTGAACACCCAATTCGCAGTAGATTCTTATGCCAAAGTGCACCGTCAATCCAATGTAGAAGTGGCGTCGCCGCACAAACTTATCGATATGTTGTATGAAGGGGCTCTTGAACGAATTGTTCAGGCGAAGGGCGCAATTCAATACAATAATATTGAATTGCGCGGCAAGAAAATTAATTCTGCCATTGCTATTGTTGGCGGCTTGCGTACAAGTTTAGATAGAGATCAGGGCGGTGATATTGCGGCAAACCTCGACGGCCTCTATGTTTATATTCAAAATATTTTGGCAAAAGCGCACCGCAATGCCGACGCTGAATTACTCGATGAAGCGGCTAAACTTGTCGGTAACATGCGCGATAGTTGGAAACAAATTGGTTAATCCTCTCATACTCACCTATTGATACCTACCTTAAGGCCATGATTCGCGAAGGCTATTCGAATAATTGGCACTGTCCCTGCATTAAGTTTATTGATGTTGAAAAACGGCATTATTTTGCCACTCACTATTGTATGTTTTTTGAAATAAGCGTTCTTTAAATAAGCGCTTTTACTTAAGGAGGTTGCCATGTCTGTGGCCCCAACGAACGCTGCACGTATTATGGAACAACGCGCAGACGAACTGTCATCTTACCAAGTTATTTCGCTTTTATTGGCCGGTGCAATGGAGCGTGTCTCTCAGGCAAAAACCTGCGTGCGCGAGGGAAATGAAGCTGATAAAGCTGTTCTTATGGCTAAATTAATTGGCATTATTAACGGGTTACGGCAATCGCTCGATATGCGGGCCGGCGGCGATATCGCCACCAATTTAGATATTCTATACAATTACATGTCTGAACGGTTATCAACCTGTTCAGGCCCAGAAGAAATGATTGCGTTATCGGAGGTGGGTAAATTAATTGATAACGTTAAGCAAGGCTGGGATGCTATCGATAAGGAAGGCTAAAGTAATCGCATTTTGAGCCGTTAACCTATTTAACGCATAGTGTGTAGTCTATGCTTTGAACAACGGTTGATCAGGATGCTTTATGTCTGTTATTTCTGTAAGTCACCTTGCGTTAGTGCGCGCGCGTAAAGCGTTAGAACAAGCGTATGATACAAAAAACTGGGACGATGTTCGCGAGTTGGACTCGCTCTTGGGCGAGTGCTTAAACCAAGCATTTGATGATGACCAACGCGATACGTCAGCGCTTGTTAGCGAACTAGAGCGCGTGTTAAAACTGTACGCGGCTATTGTGTCGTCGTTGCCCGAGCAAGCAGAACAGTTATCGTTTTCGGGCGCGAACATGCTAAGCGTTGTGCCTCCCTGCCTAGAATAATTGTTTCAACCTTATTTTTTCGCCCAATTTTTGTAATGCCTGGCGCATAAGATAATTGGGTGCTAATAGCGTATTGTTGCTTGCGCGTCTATTTTAATATTGACCACCTTCCCTGTGTGTTAACCCTTCCTTAAATCGTTAGACCGATACAGTATATGCTCGCCAGAAATTTGACCCTTGGCAGTTTGTTGACTATTACTTAGGGAAATTCCCGCTGCGTTTTCTAATCAGTCAAAAATTAGTCGAATGCGGCGAGCGTTAGAAACTGCGCTTTGAGATACCGGGTTGTTATTGTTGAGCACGCCATCGTACTGGAGTCTTAGCAATAGAAGGCGGCAGCTTATTAGAACTAAATCAGCACGCATAACTCAATCACCCCTATGAGTTCGCTGACGTTAGAGTAGGTCGAAGTAATGCTTTACGAAAAAGAGATTCTGGTAGTAGAAGATAACGATGTTATTCGTCATGATTTACACATTGTGTTCGATTTTTTGGGTGAGCATAGCCGCATTGTATCGCACCAGCAGTGGCGACAAATGTGCGAACGCGGTAAAGGGCCTGTCTCGTTAGAGAACGGACGAGAAGTGGGGATGCTTATATTGGGTCATAGTGATTCGGTAGAATCGTTTAAGGCCCAATTGGAGGCCGTGCGAGGTTATTGTCAGGAAGCGCCGGTAGTGTTGCTCGGTGAAGGCCCTGTGGTGAGTGATGATTGGGACCCGTATTTGCGGCATATGGTGATCGATACCTTGGTCTTGCCCGTCAATTATTCCGAAATGATAAATGTTATTCACCGCGCGCAACGTTATACCGAAGCTCAGCAGCGTCACAAAATCGATAAAAATCAACGTCCGAATCACTTGTTTCGAAGCTTGGTAGGTACTAGCAGAGAAGTTCAAAATGTACGCGCGATGATGGCACAAGTCGCCGAAAAAGACGTAACGGTGCTTGTCGAAGGCGAGTCTGGCACGGGCAAAGAAGTTGTCGCGCGTAATTTGCATTTTCATTCGCCTCGGCGAGACAAACCTTTTGTCCCTGTTAACTGCGGGGCTATTCCTGCAGAGCTATTGGAAAGCGAATTATTTGGCCATGAAAAAGGCGCCTTTACGGGTGCAATTAATTCACGCGCTGGGCGTTTCGAATTGGCAGAAGGTGGCACGCTCTTTCTTGATGAAATTGGCGATATGCCGTTGCATATGCAGGTTAAAATCTTGCGCGTGCTACAAGAAAAATCTTATGAACGTGTAGGCGGCAATAAGGCGTTTAAGACGAATGTCCGTATTATTGCCGCGACGCACCGTAACCTGGAAGAAATGATATCCGGCGGTAGCTTTCGAGAAGATTTGTATTACCGGCTGAATGTTTTTCCTATAGAAATGCCCCCGCTACGAGACCGAGCCGAAGATATTCCCTTACTGATCAGTGAATTAACGGCTCGCATGGAGAGCGAAAAACGCGGCTCTGTGCGATTTAATTCAGCTGCGATTTTATCGCTGTGTAATCACCCTTGGCCGGGTAATGTGCGGGAACTGGCGAATTTAGTTGAGCGTATGGCCATTATGAACCCGTTTGGTATTGTGGGCGTGCAAGATTTACCGCAGCGTTACCGCCATATAGCGGCTGAATCGGAAGATGAATTTGATTCTCTTGTGGACGAAACCCGTAAGCCAACGGTGGTGGGTGAAGGCGATATTGCATTGTTACCTGAAAATGGTATTGACCTTAAAGAATACATGTCGGGTTTGGAGCAAAGTCTTATTCAGCAGGCGTTGGATAATACGGGTGGTGTGGTAGCGAGGGCAGCCGAGCAATTGACCATTCGCCGTACAACCCTAGTTGAAAAAATGCGTAAATACGGTCTACAGCGAGGCTAGGGTTCGTCTTGGCACTCTAAAAGTGGTCTTTTCTTCTGTTTAAAGCGTAAAAAACGGGGGAAAAGCGCGTTCTCTGCGAAAATTCGCACACACCATATAGTCACGGCTAACCTTCATTTGGTATTATCCGCCGCTTTCCTATTATTTGGGTTCTCTCCCAGAAACACACTTTTTGAATTTGAATCAATACGAGTAAAGCTATGAATCTTGCCGATCGCGTTCTATCTGTGAATAACGACCTTCCCATCCGTACAGATCAACCTGTCCATAGCGGTAAAGTCCGTTCGGTATATTGGTTAACCGAGGCCGACAGCAAACGATTGATCCGAGATAAAGGCTATAACGTTGCGGCCGATGCCCCTTTAGCTATTATGGTTATTAGCGATCGTATCTCGGCATTTGATTGTATTTGGCACGGTGAAGGCGGTATGAATGGCGTACCGGGCAAAGGTGCTGCGCTCAACGCTATATCCAATCATTGGTTTGGTCTGTTTCGGGAAAAAGGTTTGGCCAACAGCCATATTCTCGATATTCCACACCCGTTCGTATGGATCGTTCAAAAAGCTAAGCCGGTTATGATAGAGGCGATAGCGCGTCAATATATTACGGGCTCCATGTGGCGCGCCTACACCAAAGGCGAGCGTGACTTTTGTGGTATAGAGTTGCCAGAGGGTTTGAAGAAAGATCAAAAGTTACCTGAGCTGCTCATTACGCCATCAACCAAGGGTATTTTGACCGGTATTCCCGGTGTACCCGAAGCAGACGACGTGAACATTACACGCGCCGATATCGAACAACATTACGAGGCGTTTAATTTCCGAACGCCGAGCGATATCGATGTGTACGAAACGCTGCTACGCGAAGGCTTCGATGTGATAACAGACGAACTGGAAAAGTTGGATCAAATCTTTGTTGATACCAAATTTGAGTTTGGCTACGTAACCAATGCAAAAGGCGAAGAAGAACTTATCTATATGGATGAAGTGGGTACACCGGATTCTTCCCGTATATGGGATGGCCCACAGTACCGCGACGGAAATGTTATCGAAAAATCGAAAGAAGAATTTCGTCAGCAGCTACTTAACCACTTTCCAGACCCCGATATTTTATTGAATAAAGATCGTATGCCAGAACGCCAAGGGTTGGCCCGTGACAACGCCTTGCCGGAAGCTGTTCTTATGCAAATCTCGGCAACCTATACAGGTATCGCCGAAAAAATTACCGGCAAGCCTATTATTCTTTCTGATAACCCTAAAGCCGAAATTGTTGACGTATTACGCCGCGAGTTCGATCTCATCGTATAACGTTTCCCCGGCGACCAGAGCCTCTCTCTGGTCGTCGTCAAATCCCTGACGTTCACACTCGCTCTCCTTGTTACCCCTTTCTAACGCTTTGAAATTATTAACGTTTAGCTTCTGGCATTGGCCTTGCAATTAAGACTCTCACACGAACAGTAGTGACAGTTAACTGTCGGGAGATGTCCAGCTTGTCGCCAACACCCGTATCGCCATCGTCATCAGCATTATTAGGCTCCACACCCGATGTTAAGGCCGAAACCTTAGCCGCAGCGTTTGCGTTTTTTAACGAGACCTCCACACAGCTCGAAAACTCGTACCGATTGCTAGAGGACCGCGTGGGGCAGCTCACCCAAGAACTCGACCAAGTATCGGCCGAGAAGAAGGCTGAGCAATCCGAAAAACAACAGATAGCAAGCCAAATGCAGGTGTTGCTTAGTGTGTTACCCGGTGGCGTTATCGTGCTAGATGCGCGCGGGCATATTGTAGAGGCTAACCCCGCCGCTCAGCAGTTGCTCGCATCTGGTTTAACGGGGCGATTATGGCGAGACGTAATAGGTGAATGCTTTGCGCCACGCAATGACGACGGTTTAGAAGTTTCGACAAAGTTGGGCCGACGCTTAAGTGTTGCCACCAGCTCTCTTGATGAAGGCAAGGTTGCCGACGTTACACAGGGTGGTCAAATTATTCTGCTCACGGATCTAACCGAGACACGACAGTTACAGCAGCACGTGAGCCGCTCCGAACGATTATCGGCAATGGGTAAAATGGTCTCAGCGTTGGCTCATCAAATACGAACGCCCTTATCGGCGGCGATGTTGTATGCCGACCACCTGTGTCACTCCACCTTGTCACCAGAGAAAAGAAGCGACTTTTCTCGCAAGCTTTTTAGCCGTCTACAACATATGGAACGCCAAGTGCGGGATATGCTGCTATTCGTAAAAAGTGAATTGCCGCTTAACGATGACATTACACTTCGCGACTTAGAGCAGGGCTTTAAGGAAGCGGCCGAAATCCCCTTGCAAACGGCGGGGGCGGTATGTGATTGGCAAAATCACCTGCCGCAGCGCCGCATTAAATGTCATAGAGAAGCGCTTATTAGCGCATTAATGAACCTAATTAATAATGGCCTGCAGGCGTCTGCATCGGAGCCACACCTTACCGTGACGTTCAACGAACATGCTGACTTTCCTGGTTTTGTGGCGGTAAGTGTCAACGATAAGGGAACGGGTATGTCGGCAGAATTATTGTCGACCGCGCGCGAAATATTCGTGACCACAAAATCGCAGGGTACAGGTTTGGGGTTGGCGGTTGTGCAATCAGTGGCGCGTGCTCACGGTGGCGGTTTCGAATTGGCATCGCCACCCAATCACGGCGTTACCGCAACATTACGAATACCACTCTCGCATTAATTTAATTCAGCCACCTTATTGGCTTTCGACAGTTTTGGTTTGGAGCATACTATGAGAACCTCAAAAAACGGCACGCAACGAACAGTGTCCATTCTAGTCGTCGAAGACGATGGCGACCTACGAGAAGCCTTAGTGGATACGTTGGAATTACAGCACTTTTCGGTCAATCAAGCCGAAAATGCCGAAGTCGCTGTCGACCTGCTAAAGCGAGACCACACCTTTGATCTCATCATTTCCGACGTTAATATGGGGGCTATGAGTGGGCACGATTTATTGCACCATGTGCGTCAAGAATACCCGCAAATACCCGTGCTGTTAGTGACGGCCTACGCCAGTATTAGTGACTCAGTAGAGGCGATACGTAATGGTGCGGTGGACTACTTGGTGAAACCGTTTGAGTCAAAAGTATTAATTGAAACCGTCAACCAGTACGTAGGCGGCAGCGTTAACAAAAGCTGCGAACCGATTGCCGTCTCCGAATCGAGTCAGCAACTATTAGTGCTCGCAACACGTGTTGCGCAATCCGATTCCACCGTGCTCTTAATTGGAGAATCGGGTACCGGTAAAGAGGTGCTCGCACACTATATTCACGAAAAATCACCCCGAAAGAATCAACCCTTTATCGCCATTAACTGTGCCGCCATCCCCGAAAATATGCTTGAAGCCATGCTGTTTGGCCATGAAAAAGGCGCCTATACCGGTGCACACAGTTCTGCACCGGGAAAATTTGAACAAGCCAATGGGGGGACGCTGTTACTGGATGAAATTTCAGAAATGGACCTAGGTCTGCAAGCGAAATTATTGCGCGTGCTGCAAGAGCGAGAAGTAGAGCGTTTGGGCGGGAGAAAAAATATCGCGCTGGATGTGCGCGTAATTGCCACCTCTAACCGGGATATGCGTCAACAGGTGGCAGAGGGGCTTTTCCGCGAAGATCTCTATTTCCGCCTAAGTGTATTGCCCCTGCAGTGGGCACCCCTGCGTGATCGTAAAGAAGATATTTTGCCACTGGCCGAAAGCCTATTAGCACGTCATGCCGCTAAGCAGCATCGCCAAGGAGTAGAATTTACACCCGAAGCACTGGACACCCTGCTGAATTATGCATGGCCAGGCAATGTACGTGAACTCGATAATGTGATGCAACGTGCGTTAATTTTACAGCCTGGAAATCAATTGGGTGCAGTTGACTTAGGGCTAAATACGCTAACACAATACAGTGAAAAACCGTCACTGGTGGATGCTGTAGCGCAGCATACACGGGATGTGTTTACATCGGTTGCCCTTAATGTTGCCGGTGGCCAAATGGGCGGAGATAACGCCGCAGCGCCTCAAACGTCGGACCCAGCCGCACGCCTAGGCCGAGACCTCATGAAACGAGAGTTTGAAATTATTCTGCATACATTACGCCAGGAAAGGGGCAGTAAAAAACACACCGCAGAACGTCTAGGAATAAGCCCAAGAACGCTGCGTTATAAATTGGCAAAGTTTCGAGAAGAGGGCTACTCACTCGACCCCGTAACCGGTTAAAAAAACGTTATCTCAACTTGTTTTAGTCCCATACGGTATAAGTAAGTATAGAGGATCTACCAGGGCCTTAAAAAAAATGTCAATTGCATAAAAAATGCTATTTTAAATGAAAAAAAATTTGATATGATCTAGGCCAAGGGTTCGATATTGTCATATCGATTTCATTCTTTTGTCATAATTAAAGTGGAGGATAGCGACGGTTAGTTTTCATTCATTTCTTTAGAGTGTAATTACATCCTGCCTATAGGAGTCCATAGTTATGGGTATTGAAGTTTTGGGTAGTTCTTCTGACTTGAACAACGTTATTTTGGAGTTGGCCCTCGAAACAGATGAAAGTTTCGAGGGTGGGCACCGTAACGATGAGTTGACTGTTGATTCGCGAAGACAACTAGAAAATAAAATTGAAGAGTTGCGTTTGTTAAGAGAAATGCAAGAATTTGATTTTGATATCTAATTGACTAATGAGTTAAACATTCAACTAAAACCAACGGCTTGTTTTTAAATTGTATTTAATTAAACCGTATTTCGTTGGGTGAAAGCAATTGTTGTTTAAGTGTCTTTTATATCAAAGCCGCCAGTGGTGGTTGCTTTATGGGGTGAAAATACGCCAAATAGACAGCCACACGAGGTGATTAAAAAGCATCAAGGTTTTTGTACCTTGGTGCTTTTTTTTGCCTTTTATTTGGGTTTTCGGTACCGCAATGTCCCGCCCTTCATCACTGAAAATAAATTGTAATGAACCCCAACCGGACAAACTTTGCCACACGGCAAACTGTGGCCCAAATTGTGCTATTTAACGGTAGTTGCCTATTTTTAATCAATTCGACAAATTCTTGGCACTGGATGAGTCGATGAGAGAAAGACGAGAGCCCCTACCATGACAGATCGAATGGATGTAAACCGCCTTTTAATGGAAATGCGTGCGATAAAACAGCAGACCAATGCCTTCGGTAACCCCGGCGCAATCGCGGGACGAGACCGTGTAGAGGGCACGCAAGCCCTAGGGCAAGCGTCGAAGGTTAACGGCCCCGGCTTTGGTGAAATTATGGAGCAGGCCGTCAATAAAGTGAATGAAGTACAGCAAGCGTCTAGCTCAATGTCGGAAGCGTATGTTCGCGGCGATCAAAATATTGACGTAACGGATGTCATGATCGCCTCGCAAAAAGCCGGCGTTGCTTTTGACGCGATGCTGCAAGTGCGTAACAAATTAGTTGAAGCCTATCGCGATGTAATGAACATGCCCATCTAACACCCCGCGTAATGTGGTACGAGATATTCTATGGCCAGTGCAGAAACAGCTAGCTCAGCAGGAACCAGTGATTTAATCGAAGGGTTTAACAACCTCAACATTGTTCGCCAAGCCGGTTTGATGATTGGCTTAGCGGCAAGCGTAGCCATCGGTTTTGCTGTTGTGTTATGGAGCCAAGGAGAAGATTACAAGCCGCTATATGGTAGTCTCGATCGTTTAGATTCCTCTGAAGTGGGGCAAATATTAGATTTCAATGAAATCCCTTATAAAATAGACGGCTCTTCCGGCGCGCTAATGGTACCCGTAGACGAAGTGCACAGAGCACGTATTGTTCTGGCTGAAAATGGGGTACAAGGTGATAAAAGTATTGGCTTCGAATTACTAGACCAAGAGCAGCCGTTAGGTACCAGCCAATTTATGGAAGCCACGCGCTATAGACGCGGGCTAGAAGGCGAACTTTCACGCACAATCTCCAGTATCAATTCGGTACGCGGCGCACGGGTGCACTTGGCAATTCCAAAGCGAACGGTGTTTGTACGCGATGGGCGAGAACCCAGTGCCTCCGTCTTTCTCGATTTATTTCCCGGGCGACCGATTAAACCAAAGCAAATTAATGGCATTGCTAATTTGGTTGCGGCAAGTATTCCTGAATTAGATGTTGAGAATGTTACCGTGGTGGACCAAAAAGGTAACCTACTCTCCGTTGGCATTGAAGATGAAAAATTAGTGCTTGCCGACCAGCATCTCGATTACGCGCGCAAAGTGGAAAACGATATTGTATTGCGTATTCGCCGCTTGCTGTCACCCATAGTCGGCGACGCAAATTTCAAAACGGAAGTTGCCGCCGATATCGATTTTACAGAAATAGAGCAAGCCGAAGAATCGTTTAACCCCGATTTACCCGCAATTCGCAGTGAACAAACCGTTGAAGAGCAGCGAGTGGGTGCGGCAGGCGGCGGTGGGATTCCGGGCGCCCTTACCAATCAACCACCGGCGGGAGGACAGGCCCCTGAAGTAGCGGGCCCAAGAGGAGATGAAGAGCCGCCAGCACCTTCCAGTAATACTCGCTCCCAAGCAACGCGTAATTTTGAACTCGATCGAACCGTAAGCTACACCAAACATGAAAAAGGGCGGGTACGACGCATCACCGTTGCCGTTGTTGTGGATGATAAAAAAAAGCTAGACGCTGAGTCGGGCGAGATAACCTCCCAGCGCTGGACCGATGTCGAATTGGAACGCTTGGCTATACTGGTAAGAGATGCGGTAGGCTTCTCTGCGGTACGGGGTGACAGTGTGAATATATTAAATGAGACGTTTATACCCTTACCGATAGTCGACGATTTAAGTGATGCCCCCTTATGGGAGCAGGATTGGTTTAAACAGCTGGCGAAACAACTTACCGGCGCGTTTATTATCATGATTTTAATCACGGGGTTACTACGGCCCGTATTAAAAAGCTTGGCGGGAACGGGCTCTAAATCCAAAGAACAAGAAGAAGCGAAAGAAATGGCAGCGCTACAAGCGTCCGGTATAGATTCCTTCGATTCGCTGTCTGATGAAACCGTAACGCTTACCGGGGGTGACGCCCTAGCGTTACCCAGCCCAGAAGAAAGTTATGAACAACAACTCAATGCGGTGAAAGGTTTAGTAGCAGAAGACGCCGGCCGCGTTGCTCAAGTCATCAAACGCTGGATTAATGAAGAATGACCGATACGCCACCAACTGACGCCGATGGAAAACCGATAGTCAGCCTCAACCGCGTTGACCAATCCGCTATCTTATTGATGACACTGGGAGAGAAAAGCGCAGCCGAAATCCTACGTCATATGGGCCCCAAAGAAGTCCAGCGGTTGGGTACCGCAATGGCGCAGCTCAGTAATGTACAACAGTACGAAGTAGAAGTGGTACTCAATAACTTTATGGAAGAGGTGCGCACCCAAACGGGCTTGGGTATGGGCGCAGATAATTACATTCGTAATATGTTGGTAACCGCGCTCGGGGAAGATAAAGCACACGGCCTCATCGATCGTATATTGTTAGGTGGTAATACAACAGGCCTCGATACACTCAAATGGATGGAAGCGCGTTCCATTGCCGATATTATTCGCAATGAACACCCGCAAATTCAAGCCATTGTTTTAGCGTACCTAGATCCCGATCAATCGGCCGAAATATTGGGCTATTTTCAAGAGAAAGTACGTTTAGATGTAATGATGCGTGTTGCCGCATTAGATACCGTACAGCCCGGTGCCTTACAAGAGTTGAATGATATTCTCGAAAAACAATTCTCGGGTAGTTCCGGATCGCAAACCAAAGAAATGGGTGGGTTTAAAACCGCTGCTGAAATTGTGAATAATCTCGATAGCGCTATTGGTGGCGAATTAATGGATTCCATTCGCGAAGTGGACGAAGATATGGGTAATCAAATATCCGATCTTATGTTTGTATTTGAAAACCTGCGCGATGTTGACGACAAAGGTATTCAATCACTCTTGCGAGAAGTTTCCTCCGATGTGCTCATACTGGCCCTTAAAGGGGCGGACGAAGCCTTACAGGAAAAAATATTCAGCAATATGTCTCAACGTGCGGCCGAGTTGTTACGGGATGACCTTGAAGCGAAAGGGCCCGTTAAAGTTTCCGAGGTTGAGGGTGCGCAAAAAGAAATCCTTACTGTGGCCAGACGTATGGCCGATGCCGGAGAAATTATGCTTGGTGGTGGTGGAGAAGATATGCTCTAAGCTATTTTTTTAGAAAGCTTAAGGGACGTTTTAACTGTACCAGAAAACCATAACACAATGATATGACGTAACACTATGACGGATGTTTCCAAGCAAGTGAATAGAATTCCACAAGAAGACATTACAGTGTCTGATCGTGTTACAGCGTGGGATCTTCCTAATGTAGGTCAACATAAGAAAGTCATAAAAAGTGCAGAGACTGAAAAAAAAGCGGCACAAAAAAAAGCCAATAGCGAACGTGTCGAAACGGTTACTCGACAAGAAAAACCTAAGCCACCCACCGCTGAACAATTGCAGGAAATGGCCGATCAAGCACAGCAAGAAGGGTATGCTGACGGTTTTAAGCAAGGTATGGAGAAGGGCGTATCGCAAGGTGAGGCGTCCGGGCTGAAAGCGGGTGAGTTAAAAGCGTATAAGGAAACCAAGAAACGAAGTGACGATGAAATCGCACGATTAGCCGCCATTGCCAGCCAGCTTTTTGATCCCTTACAAAATCAAGATCAACAGCTAGAAAACATAATTGTATCCATGGTGGTGTCGCTGTCCAAACGGCTATTGGGCGACGAGATTTCGGCCGCACCCGAAAAAATAGTGACTATTGTGAATCGTGCGGTAAAAGCGTTACCCGTTGGCGCTTCGAATATTACCGTTTTTGTCAATGAAGAGGATGCACAGCTAATAGACGCCAGCATACCCCCGGAGCATCGTACATGGGACATTATGAATGACGCCGCACTGGCGCGCGGCGGTTGCCGTATTGAAACAGCCGATAGCCTAATCGATTACTCAGTGGAAACGCGGCTAGCCGATTATTTTGTGACGCTTGAAGAGGAGGGCGATACGCTCAATGTAACGTCTGAGAATACCAGCGCTCGCGACAATACCGTATGACCACACAATTTTCGACGCTTAAAGAGCGCCTGCAGCAATACCAATCTTTTCATAAGCTAAATGGATTTCCCGAGGCGCAAGGGCGGCTCACGCGAATGGTCGGTTTAACCTTAGAGGCCGTGGGCCTTAATGTTCCCGTTGGGCGCCAATGTCGTGTTGAACTCAGTCATGGTCGAGAATTAGAAGCAGAAGTGGTGGGGTTTCATAACGAAAAAACCTTTTTAATGCCGGTACAAAAAATTGAAGGGCTTCAACCTGGTGCGCGAGTAATGCCTATACACGCGCATAAGAATTTGTCGATGGGTGACCATTTAAGAGGGCGCATACTCAACGGCATTGGTCAGCCATTGGACGGCAAAGGGCCGGTTGTTACGCATGACAAAGTCGATCTTTCCCCCAGCACCATTAACCCCTTACATCGTCATCCGATTGATGAGCCGCTCGATGTTGGCATTCGCGCTATTAATAGTTTGTTGACTGTAGGCAAGGGGCAGCGCATTGGGTTATTTGCCGGCAGCGGTGTCGGTAAAAGTGTTTTACTCGGCATGATGACACGATTTACGACTGCCGATATTGTAGTGGTAGGCCTAATTGGCGAACGTGGTCGCGAGGTTAAAGAGTTTGTTGACCATATTCTGGGTGACGACGGCCTCAAACGTGCCGTAGTTGTGGCAGCCCCGGCAGACGATGCACCACTAATGCGTTTGCGCGCTTCTCAGTTGGCTACGCGTATCGCGGAGTACTATCGCGATCAGGGAAAAAATGTTTTATTACTCATGGATTCTCTTACCCGCTTCGCGCAAGCGCAACGCGAAATATCGTTAGCCATTGGTGAACCACCGGCCACAAAAGGATACCCACCCAGCGTGTTTGCACGCATTCCAGAATTGGTGGAACGGGCTGGCAATGCCGATAAAGGTGGAGGTTCAATTACTGCGTTTTACACAGTGCTAACCGAGGGCGATGATTTACAAGACCCCATTGCAGATGCGTCCCGTGCGATTTTAGATGGCCACATTGTATTGTCCCGTCAATTAGCAGAAGAAGGCATTTACCCCGCGATCGACATAGAAGCCTCCGTAAGCCGCGTAATGCCGAATATAGTGGATGCAGGTCACCTGGCGCGGGCGCAACAATTTAAGCAGTTGTTGTCAATCTATCGGTCGAATAAAGATCTCATTGCTATTGGTGCTTATACTCGTGGCACTGATCCAGAGATTGATCGCGCAATCGAGCGACAGCCACACCTAAAAAAATATATCGCTCAAAAAATGGCAGAACCGGCGCATTATATTCTCAGCCGACAATTACTCGAGACTGTATTAACGACAGCGACGCCGCCTGCACCACAAGCATTAGGTGGGGCGCCAGATACTACAGTGCAAAATGCTCGACCGGTGCGACCGTTGGCCGCCGGTAACCGCTAATGGCCGCGCTACGTTCGCAACGCATCGAAGTGGTTGTCGAACTTGCGCGGCGAAAATTGAACGATGCGGCACTCGCGTTACGTCAACAGCAAGATATTCTAAACGGCGAAAAAAAACGTCATCACGAATTACGCGATTACTATCATCACTACATCGAGCTGTTTGGCGCAAAAAATGTAGGGCTACGGGGTGCACAAATAGGCGAATCAAGAAAGTTCCTGGGCCAAATGGCGAAGGCAATAGAAGGGCAGGGTTACCAAGTAGAGCGCGTAGAGTACCAGTTAGCGCAATTGCAAGCCGCGTGGCATAGTTGTTATCTAAAGGTGCAGTCACTTACCGATTTACAATCGCGATATCGCGTGGAAGAAGCGATGAATAGAGATGCGTTAGAGCAGGCGGCGGTAGAAGAGTGGGTTACATTGCGTTCTAATCGAACCCCGTAAACGCTAGTTAATAACCGATAAACAGCAGCGGTAGCTAATAGCGCGGCTTTCCTCTCGGTGTAAAATTTCGCCTTGCAACGTATAGTTATGGTATTCACCATCTGTATTTTTTAACCTAACCGCAGCAGACATTGTGCCTAAATTCGATAAGCTAGTGGTGAGTTCTTTTCGGAGCCTAGTTTCATCTTCAGGATGAACCCTGTCAAATATTTCCATATTTCGGTATATGTTTTTTTCGAGTTCAGTGGTGAACCCGAGCATTTCTAGTGCAAGATCGCTCCACATCACAGAACCTTTTTCTAAATCCCATTCAAAACTGGGAAGAGAATGTAAACTGCTTGAATTGCGGTTAACCTTTGGTGCTTTGGCGATAGATTGTTTTAGTTGTTGACGCAGTTCTGTGTTTTCAAGCAGTAACGAATAGCTAAAGGTAATAGTATCGATAAACGCTGTAAAACTCGAAAAACTACTAGGGTGGTGCGCAGTTTCTCGAGAGCCGGAAAGGCTGAGAACACCCCATAAGTCGTCCTCACAAAAAATGGGAAAATGCACCCAAGTATCACCGTCAAGCGCATAGGCGGCGCGAATAGCGGGTGGCGGAAACGACTCGGGTAAACAGGTGTATGTTTCGTCGCTACCATTACCAGGAATACACAATGTTTGGCCGCGTTCAAAAATTTTGTGTGTACTTAGGTGAATGCGATATTTTCGGTCATGTGTAATACAGGAAAGCACACCAAAATTTAAAAACTGACTGAACAGTGGTGCTATGTCCATTAAATTGTCGAGACGAGAATTGACGATATCCCGCGTTATTTCGAAGCTATTATTCAGTAAAGCGCCGGTGTAGTCGGTATTGTCTAGAATCTTGTGAAGGTGTTGCCTTCCGTGCATATTAGGCGCATTCGCTGAACTATCATTGTTTGGTTCTACGGAGTTGTCGTAAAGTGAAGGTGAAATGGTTATGGTTTTCGGTGGTGTAACACTGCTGTGGATAATACTTTCTAATAACGTCAGGCTGCGCTTCGCGAGAAGGTCAAGGTTTTGATCGATATAGGTAAGGTGTGGCGTTAAGAGGTTAGTCATTCTAATGGCATCGAACGCGACGACATCAATAGGGCCAGGAAAGGTAAAGCCAAACTCTTCAAGTTTTTTAATAAACCCTATAGCCGTATACCCAGCACCGCAGAGTATGCCCGTGCACCGTGAGTTTTGTTGTAGAAATTCGATACCAGCGGTAAGACCGCCGGAAAAAACGGTGTTCGGTGCGCAAATTAACTGTGCTGACCCACAAGGTAGTTGATGCTCCTTTAAAAGCTCACAAAAGCGTTCATAGCGTTTGCGTAAATCGTATTGTGTAATGTCGCCTATAAAGAGCATGTCTGTGTGATTTTTACACCGTAAATAATCGAAGGCTTGTTCGGCGCCTAGATTGTTATCACAGGTGAGTACGGGTACGTCAAGAGGGAAATAATCGTGGGCTATGGCGATAATGGGAATGCCGCGGTTCTGAATTTTTTCGATGAGTTTAGGGTTAGCCGCATTGCGTAGGACAATAATAGCACTATAGGAATTTAAGCCAATTCCAAGTGTGTAATGGCCGAAACCATTCGTTCGAATGGCGCTAAAACGGTAATGTTTTAACTCGCAGTTATGGCGAATATGCTCGATAATTTCTCCCATATAGTCGCCCTGTAAGTAGGGCGTAATTACACCGATATGTAAGGGTTTTTTTTCGCGCCTGAACATAATTGTTCTAATCACCTTAAATTTTGGTTTGGAAATATCAGCAGAAAGTCACCGCCATTTATTATAGGCCGAACGCGCGTTCGATAGTGTACAGAACGGCCCGTATACACACCCACGAGTAATGTGTGATAACCCGTAGTGAGTTCGAACATTATCTACATTAAGTGGCCAGAAGTTCTCGAGAGAAGCGTGCAAAACGGACGTTTTTCACTGGTTGTAGAACATGGCAATAGACCGCTTACGCTGATAATAGGGCTAACGTTTTGTGGGCACATAACTATAGTCGCGACCAATAATTTCGCCTGCACTGAACTTTTATAGGCGTGGAGTTTTTTAAAGACGAAAAATCCAAAAAGAGTTTTATCACGTATGGTCATTTAAATTCGCGTCGCTTAAGGTTAAACGATTCTTGCAGTAAAAGAAGGCTAATACTGTGTATTTTACGCAATTATTGAATGAGACGTGTAAAAAAGGATAAATTTAACCGTTCGCAACTGTGTTGCAGTCTCCCTATATAACCAGATAACTTTAATTAAGCGATTCTTAGTTAATTCTCTTTTTAAAAAGTATTCAGTGTCCCTTTAAAAACCGCATATTTTCGGCTTACGGTATCTTTCTAGCATCTTTTAAAACTCCGTCTAGACTTAGGTTTGATCGACCTTCTGAGCCATCGTACGCACTGAATTTTTGTGTTAGGTGATTTGTAATCATTTTGTCATTCACTGGCGTAGGAGTGATTGTTGGCTTTTGATATTCAATCAAACATTCGACGATAAACGCTATAGATTAAGAGGTTAGCGATATGCCTGCGAGTATTAATTTCAATTTGCCCGAGAACATGACCATTGCCAATATCCATGGTTTGCACGAAGAATTTGAGGCGCTAGTGGATAAGAAAGATTGCGACGCGGTTGTACTGGTAGCCGATGCGGTACAGCGCGCAGATACTGCCGGCCTGCAGCTGTTGCTAGCATTCATGCGGGCTACGCGAGAGCGGCAAATTAGTGTTACGTGGGATCACCCCTCTAAGCAGCTGTGCAATGCTGCAGATCTACTGGGGCTAGGAAATGCCATTGGTATTCACTAAGCCCATATAGTGCAACGAGCGTATGTTTATTGTGAATCTCTCTGCTTAGCAAAAAATGGAGAAAGACCCTATGGCAAAAATACTTGCCGTTGACGATTCTGCCTCGATGAGGCAAATGGTTAGTTTTACCCTGAAGGGGGCTGGCCACAATGTGTGCGAAGCATCAGACGGCGTTGAAGCACTGCGGGTGGCGAAAGCGGAAACTGGGGTGGACCTAGTCATTTCAGATATCAATATGCCAAACATGGATGGAATATCTCTCATAAAAGAGCTTCGTCAATTACCCGCTTTTAAGTTTACGCCCATCTTAATGCTTACCACGGAATCGGGTACCGATAAAAAAAGTGAAGGGAAAGCGGCAGGTGCTACAGGCTGGATAGTAAAGCCTTTTAATCCAGATCAGCTTCTCGCTACGATTGGGAAAGTACTCTAATTCAGCAAGAAGTCATTCGTTGAACCGCTTTCTCCGAAAACAATAGACTATTTACTTCAGTAAGCGCGTGATTTTACACAGAACGTAACAGGGAAGCAGGTATCGTTGATGCCTGCTTGCGAGGCAAACGCAGTCAATCCGGTTGTTGATTATGACCATCGATCTATCGCAGTTTCATCAGGTATTTTACGAAGAAAGTTTTGAGGGGCTTGATGTAATGGAAGCCGCTCTCATGGAGTTGGACCCCGCCAATATCGATGATGAAACCATCAATGCAATTTTCCGATCAGCGCATTCCATTAAAGGGGGCAGTGCAACCTTTGGTTTTAGTTCTGTCGCAGAATTCACCCACGATTTGGAAACCATTCTTGATCAGGTGCGCTCGGGAAAGAGAGGGTTTCGCGGCGAAGATGTTAATACCTGTTTGAAGTCTGTCGATTGTATGCGTGAAATGCTGCAATTATTACAGGCGGGGGAGGATGGGTATACGCCGTTGTCGAAAGAGTTGAAAGCTGTTTTCGCGGCACTGTTAGACGCTGATGCAACAGCGGTTTCACCCTCAAATGAAGGTGCTGAAACCCTTCTTGATACGTCAAAACAGAAAGTGGAAACCAGCGCTGAGCCGAAACTTGAGCCTATAGAAGTAGCTGTCGGTAAAAATGATTCAGCCGAAAAATATTATCAAATTCACTTTTTTCCCGATAGCGATATATTAAAAACCGGTAACGATGTTGTACGAATGTTTCGTGAATTATCGGAAATATCTCAGATGTTAGACGTTTGTTGTCGGGCAGACGCACTTAACCTTGCATCCCTCAATCCAGAAGATTGTCTGATGAGCTGGACCATTCTACTGAAAACACGCAACGCACTACCGGCGATCAATGAAGTGTTTGAATGGGTTGCAGACGAATCCAAAATAACGATTACTGAAACTGAAATAAAGCAGGTGTGGGAGATTGATTTCGCTCCCAGCGACGGTATTTTATTAACAGGCAATGAACCCATTCGGTTATTCCGAGCGCTAGAGGAGTTGGGCGATATTACCGTAGCGGCCAATACCGACAAATTGCCCAGCCTGGAATTGTTGGATCATGAACGGTGTTTGTTATCGTGGAATATTATTCTTCGTTCTGCTGACGCAACGGAAGACACTATATTAGAAGTGTTTGAATGGGTGCTAGATGAATCTCGTGTATCGGTCCTATTACACGACTCAACGGGCGCTGTAGCCTTAAACGAAGAGGTTGGTGTTGTACCTGCGGTAGCAGTGGGCACCATTGCTGCACCTGTTGGCAGTGACGCGATGAGTTTTGGCGATACGGCCAGCGTCACTGATATCACTGCAGTAGCAACACCTATTGCAACGCCTATTAAAACCCCGCAAGCGGCGCCTGCCAAAAAAGTGCCGGCCGAACCCGGGTCAATTCGTGTGGGTATTGATAAGGTCGACAACTTAATTAATATGGTCGGCGAGCTAGTTATCACTCAGTCCATGTTAGGGCAGTTAGGTACCGAATTTGAAGCGGATCGCCTGCCCAAATTAATGGAAGGTCTAGGGCAGTTAGAGCAGAATACCCGAGAATTGCAAGAAAGCGTTATGCGTATTCGAATGTTACCTATTAGCTTTGCGTTTAGCCGCTTTCCCCGCATGATTCGAGACCTTGGCCAAACGCTCAATAAACAGCTTCACCTGGAAATGATAGGAGAGCACACGGAACTGGATAAAACGGTAATGGAAAAAATAGGTGATCCATTAGTGCATCTTGTGCGCAACGCTGTGGATCACGGTATTGAATTACCCGATGAACGAGTGACAAACGGTAAACCCGCTTTGGGCACTATTACCTTGAACGCCTACCATCAGGGCGGCAACGTTGTTATCGAAATTACGGATGACGGAAAAGGGTTGGACAAAATTGCTATCTCCGAAAAAGCGATAGAAAAAGGCATTATTTCGGCAAACGAAGCGGAGCTAATGCCAGATGAGGCCGTATTCGATCTTATTTTTCAGCCCGGATTTTCTACCGCCCAAACAGTGAGTGACGTATCGGGGCGTGGTGTGGGTATGGATGTTGTTAAACGTAATATCCAAGCGCTCAATGGCAGTGTCGAAATTCGCTCGCAAGTCAACGTTGGCTCGACTATTACCATACGGTTACCTCTAACGCTCGCAATTTTGGATGGACAGCTTGTTCGCGTGGGTCATGATACCTATATATTTCCTCTGGTTTCAATCGTCGAATCACTTCAATGCCGAAAAGAATTTATCAGTAAAGTTGCGGGAGGCTGTGATGTTTTTAAACTTCGCGACGACTATGTTCCTATTATTGAACTTCATAAAACATTTTCTGTTCCAGAAGGTACGCCAGACTTAGAGCAATCGCTTATGGTGGTGGTGGAAGCCGATGGCGAGAAAATAGGCATAGTAGTGGACGAGTTATTGGCGCAGCAGCAGGTGGTGATTAAAAGCCTTGAAAACAATTATAGACGTGTAGACGGTATTTCCGGTGCAACTATATTGGGTGATGGTACCGTTGCGCTTATTTTGGATATAGTCGGCATTGTAAAGTTGGCTGGCGAAAAATTTGGAATTGCTCATCATTTAACACATGGGCGAAATTTTGGAGCGCAAGTTTTGCCTACCCAAGCCATCGGGTAGCAGGAGAAAGTAATGCAGGCACAAGAAAATACCGCGCAGAGCATGTCCGTTACCACAGCGGATAATAGCGATATATCGGCAGATTTAAATGATCAGTACCTCACCTTCATAATGGCAGAAGAAGAATACGGGGTTGATATTCTCTGTGTTCAAGAAATAAGAGGGTGGGAATCGGCTACACCGCTGCCTAACGCACCCAGCCATATTAAAGGCGTTATAAATTTACGCGGCACCATTGTACCCATTGTGGATCTACGCCAGTGTTTTGGCCTTAAGGCTATTGAATATACCGGTGTGACGGTGGTGATTGTACTGAAAGTACAGATGGAGGATGGTGACCGAATTATGGGTATTGTGGTCGACGCCGTTTCCGACGTTTACTCGTTATCTAAAACTGATATGCGTGCGGCGCCAGATTTAGGGAGCGCAGTGAATACAGATTTTATTCGAGGGCTCGTGAATGTCCAGGAAAAAATGGTTATTTTGTTGGATATAGATAAACTTCTAACGTTGGATGATGTACCCAATTTGTCGAACTTGGCTGAGCAAATTACGCAAGCCAAAACTAATGGATAGGTGAATAACGATGAATAATTGGCTCTCTATTTTTGGTTTAGGTCAATCGCAAGAATGCAAAGAAATGGCTGGAAAGCTCGCCGCGGTTAGCCGAACACAAGCGATAATAGAGTTCGACCCTAGCGGTAGAATTCTAGAGGCGAACAGCAATTTCTTAACCGTTATGGGGTATGCCAGTGACGAGGTCGTGGGCCGTCATCATCGTATGTTTGTAGATGATGATTACGCTAATAGCCAAGAGTATATGTTGTTTTGGGAAAATCTAGCGCGCGGAGAGTCGGTGGTAAGAGAATTCAAGCGCGTTGGGAAAGGCGGAAAGGAAATTTGGATACAAGGCTCTTATAACCCGTTGCGCGACGATAAAGGGAAAGTCTATAAGGTTATTAAATTTGCTATTGATGTAACCGCACGAAAGCAGGAAGAAAATGCCAATCGTATTGCAGCCAATCAAGCCAGTGCATTAAAGCTGTGTAGAGCCAATGTTATGTTGGCAGACAATGATCTTAATATCGTTTACGTGAATGATACCGTAGTCGAAATGCTGACGCGAAACGAAGCAAAAATCAAGGAGAGTTTACCCTCGTTCGCAGTGGGTTCCCTTATAGGTACTAGTGTTGATGGTTTCCATAACGATGCATCGCATCAGCGTAAATTGTTGGGCGGGTTAACTGACACCTACAGTACCAATATCAACGTGAGTGGGCTTACCTTTGGTTTAATTGCAACGCCTTGGTTTGATGCAGAAGGTACGCGGCTCGGTACGTTAGTGGAATGGGAAGATAAAACGGAGCGCCTCGCAGAAGAAACTGCCCGGGCAACTAAGGCAGCTGAAAATCTACGTATTAGACAAGCGTTAGATGTGTGCGACACGTCGGTAATGTTAGCCGATAAAGAGATGAATATTATCTACATGAACGAAGCGGTTCGGAAAATTATGTCTGATAGAGAGACTACGATTCGGCAGCAATTACCCAATTTTTCCGTGAGCAGGCTTATCGGCACATGTGTAGATGACTTTCACGTAAAACCTTCTCATCAGCGCCAGCTATTAAATGATTTACGCTCGCCTTACAGTACCAATTTAGATATTGCTGGCCTCACATTTGGTCTTATTGCCACGCCACTGTTTAGCCCCGGCGGCGAAAGGTTGGGTACGGTTGTAGAGTGGGACGATAAAACTGAACGATTAGCGCGTGAAGCAGAAGAAAAAGCAAAATCTGATGAAAACGCAAGAGTAAGACAGGCGCTGGATAATGTCACAACCAACGTCATGATCGCAGATCCAGATGCCAATATTATTTATTTAAATGATGCATCGGTGGGCATGATGAGTAACGCGCAAGCGGATATTCGTAAAGCATTACCGACTTTTGACGCATCGAAACTCAAAGGTGCGAATATGGATATCTTCCATAAAGATGTCTCGCATCAACGCGGTATTATCAATAATTTGACAACAACATACTTCGGTAATGCTGAGGTTGGAGGGCGTACCTTCACGGTAATAGCCAACCCCATTATTGTGGACGGAGAACGGCTAGGCACTGTAGTGGAATGGGCCGATCGCACGGCGGAAGTTGCGATAGAGCGAGAAATCGACTCCATGGTTGAATCGGCGAGCGCTGGCGACTTTAGTAAACAAATTTCGTTAGACGGTAAAACTGATTTCTTTGCCAATTTAGGTAAGGGGTTAAATGATCTAATTAGTACCGTAGAAGTTGCGTTAAATGATGTTATTCGTATGCTAGGCGCGATGGCGCGCGGCGACCTTTCAGAGCGTATCACGCGCGACTATAGGGGCGCTTTCGGCACGATGAAAATAGATGCGAATGCAACGGCCGATAAACTTACCGATGTTATAACTAAAATTCGAACGGCATCGGGGTCGATTACGTCGGCGGCCAACGAAATAGCGCAGGGGAACGCCGATTTGAGTCAGCGTACCGAAGAACAAGCGTCCTCGCTGGAAGAAACCGCGTCGAGTATGGAACAAATGACATCGACGGTAAAGCAAAGCGCCGATAACGCCATTCAAGCGAGTAGTTTAGCGATGGAAGCACAAACCAAGGCGCAAAGTGGTGGTGATGTGGTTAACCGAGCGGTGGTCTCCATGGGGGAAATTAATACCTCAAGCAAAAAAATAAGCGATATCATTGGTGTTATCGACGAAATCGCGTTTCAAACGAACCTTTTAGCCCTTAATGCTGCAGTAGAGGCGGCGCGTGCAGGTGAGCAGGGTAGAGGTTTCGCCGTCGTGGCAGGTGAGGTGCGTAATTTAGCTCAACGTTCGGCTGGTGCCGCGAAAGAAATTAAAGATTTGATTCGCGATAGCGTATCGAAAGTACAAGATGGCACCGCGCAAGTGAATGAGTCGGGGCAAACGCTAGCCGATATTGTCGCGTCGGTGGAAAGCGTTACCGCGATGATGCGCGAAATTGCCGATGCTGCGAAGGAGCAAACGAGCGGTATTGAGCAAGTGAATACAGCGGTCTCCCAAATGGACGAAATGACCCAACAAAATGCGGCTCTGGTAGAGGAAGCCTCAGCGGCAGGTGAGGCCATGGCCGATCAGGCGCGCGCACTCAATCAGGTGGTTGATTTCTTTTCAATCGCCGGCCATAGGGAGGCCGCTGCAGCAAATGCCCCTAGTACCCATCAATCACGTCCAACAACTCATACCAGTGTTGCGCATCGTGCGTCGGTAGAGCCGCCGATGTCTTATGGTTCGCAAGGCGGTGCCACGGACGATGAATGGGAAGATTTCTAAAGGGTTAAGCATTGCATATTAGTTGTGAGTGAAGAGGTAAAGTAATCGTGACCTTGGCTACCAATAGAACGCTGATTGGAGGCGTATTTGAATAATTCAAACGTAGGCGATTTTTCGCAGCGTGAATTTCCAATGACGCAGCAAAATTTTGAGGAAATAAAGGTCGTTGCCTATTCTCTGACCGGAATAAGCCTTTCGAACCATAAAAAAAATATGGTGTATGGCCGTTTGGCGCGTCGCTTACGGCGTTTAAATGTTGCCTCATTTAATGAGTACTGCGATGTTATTCGGGAAAAAAATAGCCGGGAACATGTTGAATTTGTTAATGCTATTACTACCAACTTAACGTCTTTTTTTCGAGAGGGCCATCATTTCGAGTTCTTGTCGACCAAACTATTACCACGATTACTGGCCGAGAAGCGGCAAGAGAAGCGTATTCGAATATGGTCAGCGGGATGCTCGACGGGAGAAGAACCCTACTCTATTGCCATGACGTTAAAAAACTTTACGGGAATGAGCACTTGGGATGTAAAAATTCTGGCGACCGATCTCGACTCGAATGTGGTAGAAAAGGCCAGATTGGGCGAATACGCCACTGAGCGAGTAGAAACAATACCCGATAACTGTCGCCGATTTATAGCCAGAAATAATGTGGAAGATAGAGTACGAGTAAAGGACGTTATTCGGGATATGATCACATTTAAACAGCTCAACCTACTTCATGAGTGGCCAATGAAAGGGCGTTTCGATATTATATTTTGTCGGAATGTGGTGATTTATTTTGACGTCGAAACGCAAAAAAAATTGTTTGAACGCTATGCTAACCTACTTGAAACAACAGGCAATCTATTTATTGGGCATTCAGAAAATTTACACAATATTACATCACGATTTAAATCTCTAGGTCGAACAATATACGAACTTAACTAGTGGTTTTTAGGTGGTGACATATAACGTGTGAGTGTGTTGTGCTGCCATATTTAATTTGGAAGAGCGAAAACTGATTGTTTTTAAAAAGTGACTATCAACCCGTAACCTCGATTAGCGGTTTTGAACATATTAACCGTTACTGGGATCGGCGTTTAGGAATACCCGCCGCTAAAATTCTTCCCGGAGAATGCTACGTTAGCCGAACGGGTGAAATGATAGTAACGGTACTAGGTTCTTGTGTGGCAGCGTGTGTGAGAGACGTTAAAATTGGTGTTGGTGGCATGAACCATTTTATGTTGCCCGTGCAGTTAGGGGAGCAGTCAATATCGAGGCCCAGCGTTGTTAATGCAGAACTGTGCTACGGTAATTGGGCAATGGAATATCTCATTAACGCTATATTAAAACAGGGTGGACGACGCGATAGGTTGGAAGTAAAACTGTTTGGCGGCGGGCGTGTACTCAGTAGCATGACGAATATGGATATAGGTAAACGTAATGTCGAATTCGTATTGGATTATTTACAAAAAGACAGCCTAACGATAGCGGCACAGGATCTAGGCAGTGATTACCCGCGAAAGGTGCTTTACTTTCCCGATACCGGAGCCATTAAACTCAAGAAGTTACGTACGCGCATGAATAATACGATTGAACAGCGCGAAAAAGCCTACCTGGATTCCATGGTTAAAAAGCCTGCCTCAGGCAACGTGGAACTATTTTAATAATCGTAAAGGGTGAGACGCACGCGAGTGTCGAATATGCAAAAGCGCGTAAAAGTATTAATTGTGGATGATTCGGCCCTTATTCGCGCTTTACTGAATGAGGTGTTGAGCTCTCATCCTGGGATCGAGGTCGTTGGTGCTGCAACTGATCCCTACGAGGCACGCGAATTAATTAAAAAATTCGCGCCAGACGTTCTGACGCTTGATATTGAAATGCCTCGCATGAACGGCATAGCCTTTCTTAAAAATCTTATGCGTTTAAGGCCCATGCCGGTGGTTATGATATCGACGCTTACGCAGGATGGCGCTCCCGCAACGCTCGAGGCGCTAGCACTGGGGGCTGTTGACTTCGTACCAAAACCTAAAAACGAAGGTGGTGGAGCGTTAGAGCTTTATCGCGATGTAATTGTAGAGAAAGTCTTATGTGCAGCGAGTGCCAACATAGCGGCATCAGCTGAAGCTTCTAGTTTTAGTGACCATATTTCAGGCAATCGTGATCTCGCCTCCAGCAAAAAGCTTAAATCGCAATTTATCTGTGCATTAGGTGCATCTACGGGTGGTACCGAGGCCATAAAAGAGGTTGTACTTGGCTTGCCGGAAAATGGCCCGCCTATTGTTATTGCTCAGCATATTCCAGAGGCGTTCAGCGCCTCTTTTGCACGACGCGTCAATTCCGCTGCGAAAATGACAGTGGTCGAGGCTAAGCATAATCAGAAGATTGAGCAAGGTAGTGTTTATATCGCGCCAGGAAATGCGCATTTGCGCGTTGAGGCTAGAGCAGGTGGTTACTATTGCAGCTTAGGTCGCGACGATGTGATCAATCGCCACAGGCCCTCTGTAGAAGCGTTGTTCGATTCCGTTACGAAAGCGGCTGGCGCAAAAGCGATGGGTATTATTTTAACGGGCATGGGCAGTGATGGCGCGGCGGCGTTATTAAGAATGAAGCAAGTCGGTGCAGTCACGGTGGCGCAAGATGAGGGGTCGAGTGTGGTATGGGGTATGCCTGGCGCCGCGGTAAAAATGGGTGCTGCGAGTAACATTTTACCCTTGAATAAAATTGGCCGGTACCTACTTACAAACGCCTTTAAATAAAAGGTATGAAATCTGATGGTAATCTGCTGGGCTTCTTGGAGATTGAGCTATCCTTATTAAGACGCTTAAATTTGAGACATTCGGCGAGTACTTATCGAAATATGATCCAGTGTTTTTCGCTGATTGTGGTAATATGCGCA
>Ga0065722_104305_pt1 | contig 48498 bp, 40 predicted proteins | sample BansetMetagenome_FD_59109 | JGI IMG/M metagenome (GOLD analysis project Ga0065722, IMG submission 59109) | Bankia setacea gill microbial communities from Puget Sound, Washington, USA - Caecum Enriched | ecosystem: Host-associated > Mollusca > Digestive system > Ceca | place: United States... | reverse complement strand
TCGGGAGGATTCGAACCTCCGACCGCTCGGTTCGTAGCCGAGTACTCTATCCAGCTGAGCTACGAGTGCGTATTCGTCAAGAGCTTGTGCTCGTTGAGGGCGCGTATATTATTCAGTAGACCTAGTTGAGTCAAGCGTATTTTTAAATGATTGTAATGTTTTTTTCTTTGCTACCACAGTTAGGTAGAGAATCGGTTAAACTGCTGTGCATACGTTTATATTTTTAAGAGGTCTGATTTTGAAAACAAAAGGGTCGAAACTGCTCGCAAGAAAGAATATTGCGCTGATTGCACACGATAATATGAAAGAGAAGCTGAGCCTTTGGGCAACTAAACACCAAAACGAGCTCAGTACTCATAAACTGTACGCCACCGGAACAACCGGCTACAAGCTTGAAGATGCAACCGGTTTAACGATAGAAAAGTGTGTGAGCGGCCCGATGGGTGGCGATCAACAGATTGGAGCCAAGATATCGCAGGGTGAGGTTGATGTACTCATTTTCTTTTGGGACCCCTTTGAACCCATGCCCCATGACCCCGATGTAAAGGCATTACTCCGTATAGCGGCGGTGTGGAATATTCCGGTTGCCTGTAACCCTGCTTCTGCTGATTTCATTATTTATTCTGCGCTAATCTCGCAGGATTATGAGCGGCAAGTACCGGATTATGATGCCTATATTGCCGAGCGTACGGCTCGTTAATGTAGTCTGATCAAGTTGCGATGAGGGTGTGAACCTTACATCGCAGCGTAATTGCAGTTTAGTGTTAGTTTGCTCCCTTCTGTGGTGGTGTATTCACGCCAAAATTTATAGCCTTTCTTCCTTCTTTTTGTTTTGAAGTATGTTTTTCGCCAGCGTTTTTGTTTGACAAAGCCGTTTGCCTGCTTGCGCTTTGGGTAATGTTTGTCGTTGCACAATCGACGAGTGCTTAAATGCCGCCGTAAGTGTTTAAAATGGGCGGTGGTACCGTCATTGTTCATTCCGCGCATTCCCATTAAATAAGTTTTGATGGTACTGTACGGCTAAATTTGCGGAGGATTATTCACTTGAAAACTCGATACCGGTTCTGGATTATTTGTCTTTTAATCACGGCAATGGCCGACGCAAGTGAGGTACCACCGTACAATGTTTACGCTGATATGGCGCAAGTTACGGTTGATGGGCGGGGCGCGATAGCCTCGGTGAATAGCATGGCCACAGAATTGGGGATGCAAGCGTTTGCTAAGGGCGGGAACGCGCTTGATGCCGCAGCTGCAGTGGCATTTGGCCTAGGTGTGGTGGATACGGCGAATTCCGGCATTGGTGGTGGCTGTTTTATTCTCGTTCATTGGGCTGATGGCACTGTAGAGGCTATTGATGGCCGTGAAATGGCGCCGGCTGCTGCTACGAGAGAAATGTTTTCGGTGGCGGGGGAGTATCAGCCCGCGTTGAGTAAGACTGGCGCGCTGGCGATTGGGGTGCCGGGTTCCGTGGCGGCCTTGGAATATGTCCTGAAAAAAGGCGGGAAGCTTGGCTGGAAGAATGCCATTTTGCCTGCGGCTAACTTGGCTGAATCGGGATTTAAAATTGGCCCTACGTATCACCATCGGTTGAGCCGTGTTGTTGACCGAATGAAAATGTTTCCTGCTAGTGCTACAACGTTTCTGGATGAAAACGGGCGGGCGCGCGCTATAGGCGAAACGTTCCAACAGCCGGAACTGGCGAATACGTATCGAAAGTTGGCCGAGCAAGGCAGTCAGTACTTTTATCAAGGTGAGTTTGCCCAGCAAGTAGCCGCTTGGATGAAAGCCAATAAGGGCATCGTCACCGCCGAGGATTTTGCCGCGTATACCGTGCTGCAACGTACTCCCGTCACATCCACTTTTAATGGGTACGACATTGTTGGTTTTCCGCCGCCTAGCTCGGGGGGGGCGCACGTCGCTCAGATACTTAACATGATGGCGTTATACCCATTAGACAAACTGACGGAAGTTGAGCGCTACCATTTAGCCATTGAGTCAATGAAGCGAGCTTTTGCTGATCGTGCCTATTGGATGGGCGATGCAGACTTTGTGGATGTGCCTAAAGGGCTAGTTGAAAAGTCTTACGCTAAGCAGTTAGCGTCTACTATTAATCTTAACAAAGCGACGGCAGTTCTTAGTCATGGAACGCCACCCGCGGCTACGACTCATCTGTTTAATCGTCACACTACTCATATTGCAGTGGCTGATGCTGACGGTAACTGGGTGGCAATGACCACAACATTAAACACAACTTTTGGCAGCAAGGTGACTATTCCAGGTTCTGGTGTGGTAATGAATAATCAAATGGATGATTTTGCGGCTCAGGCCGGTAAAGCCAATGCGTTTGGGTTGTTGGGTGATAGCGCCAATCGTGTTCAGCCTCGAAAGAGGCCTCTATCTAGCATGAGCCCTACAATTGTACTGAAAAATGGTAAACCCGTCGTGACGATAGGCGCCGCTGGTGGCCCAACGATTATTAATCAGGTTGTGCAGGGGTTGGTTAATCGGTTGGTACTGGATTTACCTTATGAGGAGGCTTTGAGTCGCCCGAGAGTGCACCATCAGTGGCAGCCGGATAGAGTCTTAATTGACCCTTCTGCATCGGATGAACTGCGAGCAGGGCTGGAAAAGCGCGGCCACGAATTGGTGACATGGCCGGGCTTTGGTTCTGCGCAAATGCTGGGGTTAGAAAAAGGTAAATTTGTAGCGGTAGCAGAGCCGCGCCTAGAGGCGAGAGCTAAGCGTTAAAAGTACCGCCTAACTTCTATTTGAAAGTAATCGTCATCACGGAAATCGTATTCGGGTGTGCCGGCCTCGATGTGCGTAAAAAAGCGTGCTTCAGCTTCGAGTGTCCAGTCGTCGGTAATGCGGCGACTGACCTCTACCGAATAGAAACGATTGGTTGAATCCAAATCTTGATTAACCAGGGCTAAGACTGTCGAGCCATCGAGATCATTGAAAGCCCAGCGTACACCGAGGGCGATATCGTTTTGTGATGTGGATTCGCGGGCACCTTCGGCATCGTCAAATTGATATTCGGCAATTAAACCGATATCGGCGTTAGTATCACGTAGGTTAAAAACGGTGTATTCCAGCCCTGCGACACTGGCCAATGTACTGTCGTAATCTTTTTCGTTTCGAGTGATAACCTCCAATTTCCATAACCACGCATCAATTGTGGCTTGAATATCCAGGCCTGTCTGATCGATTAGGGAATAATACGGGCGTAACGTTATGTCGCCATTTATAGACGACTCGGGTAGAAAAATAGGGTCTCGATTAGTGCCCGAAAAGTGACTTAAACCAATATCCCAGTTACCAAAATAATGACTCCAGCGTAGCGCAATATCAATGTGTTCGTCTTCTTTTGAGGATTCATACTGAGCGTTATCGAGTACGGGTATCCCGGGGCGTAAACGCCCATGAATACCTGGAAATTGTTGCTCGCGAAAACCTAACAAGACAAAGGCTTCTAGTGTTCCCCAGTCTCTCATGCTAACCAATTGCAGCATTGGCTGCCCAAGCTTTTCTTCGCGGTCCAAGCTTTCTATAACGTCATCTTGGTTAATAATATCGACAAGATGCACTGATTCCGTTACACCCCAATAAACTTTTCTAATACCGCCATAGAGTTCGAAGTGAGTGAAATCTTTCCACCAATAAAGTTCACGAATATCGGCGTGTGTGCGGTGGTCATCGGCGCTGTCTATTCGGCCAAAGCCGGTAAAGGCAATGCGCTGGCGGGCATCATCAAAGTCGTGGTAGTACTCTAGCTGAGCCGCAACAGCAGCGCTGTGCTGTTCTTGTGGCTCGAATAGTGGTGTGTTGGCGAAGTAGCGCGCTTCTACACCGCCGTAGCCTCGCAACTCTCCGGCATAAAGCGTTGTGCTCGTTAACGTTACAGTGGCAACAATGGCGAGCGTTATAGTGTGTTTTAGTACCATATTTTAGTTTCGCTATTTCGCTCGTGAAAGACTATTTTTGTTGAAATCACTGTCGGTAAAACCGTTTCTAAAGGCCCAGTTGGTCATCTGTAAAACGGTGCTTTTTCCTGTTTGATGATTTTCCATTTCCCATTTTTCTGCACGCCAGTATTGTTCTAGGTGCTGTTTGTAGTCTTTTAGTAGCAGCGTTTTTTTGTGGAGGTTGCCGCGATTATAAAATTCTATTTTTAAGGGAATAAGACGTTCTTTGTCGCCCCAAATAATGAGTTTTGAATAACCTGATTTTGGGTCTACAGGTATTGCTTGATTTATGTAGACGTCTCGCCCTTCAAATTTGTCGTCGCCTAGATACAGGTAGGTGTATTTTTCGACTTCTTGCGATGCGATATCTTCGAAGGAAAATTCACTATTCATAAACGCGCCGGATTTATTGCTCGACGATATTTTTTTAATGCGTTTAAGCGCTGGTAAAAATAGCCACTGATCATCCGAGCCAGATTTATGTGTATGGGATAAAAAAGCTGTCCCTTTTACATCGCCAGGGTTGTCAAACACGATAATAGACTTATCTCCGTCGTTTGCTTGTTCCATGGTGCTATTGCGCATATAGCGTGGTCTTTCGTTGCCGTATTTATCTCTAAGGATCATGGTAATGGCGTTTTTAGAATCGCCAAAACCAATATCTTGTTTGTCAAACGCCTGTGCAATGGTTAGGCCTTTTTCTTCCATTGTTCCTTCGAGGTCAATAGCCGTGGAGCTGGATGCCCACAATACGACGACAAGGAGTAGGGATAATTTATACATAATGTTTCTCCGATAATTCAGTGGGGATAGGGCCATTTTGTTGCGCCGCATATGCTGTTGTGTAGTCGGTTTTATCGAGTTTGATTAGGAGTACGGGCAACAACAGAAAGTCAATGATGAGTGCGACTGTAATGGCGATACTGGTGAGCTGCGCCATCGCGGAATTCATACCAAAGCTTGATTGAGCCAATATCATAAAGCCGCCGACTAAAATAATGGAGGTGACGACCAACGCAATGCCAACGGAGTTAAACGCGTATCGAATAGCATCTTCAGCATTCATGCCGTCTTCTCGACGAGCCCGTAAATATTTACTGAGAAAGTGAACGGTATCATCGACCACAATACCGAGAGCCATCCCTGTTACCATAGATACGGCCACATTAACTTCGGCAATAAAGAACCCCCATAAACCAAAGGCGAGCGAGATGGGCAGCAAGTTTGGTATTAGGCTAAGAATGCCTAAACGTGTACTGCGCAAGGCCACCGTAATAATGAGGGAGATAATGAGTATGGCGATAAAGGAGCTGAGGAACATACTTTTCATGTTGGTTGCGGATATATGTGCAAACATAACCGCCGGGCCTACACCGTAAGAATCAAATCCATTGTTGTCTTTGAGCCAGTTGCGGCCTCTTTCGGCGACATTCGCGATGGTTTTTGATCCTGAGTTTCTAAGTGTCACGATCACTTGTGTTGAGCTTTTGCCAATATCCATTTGATTGTTTAAATCTAAGCCTTCTGGTAATGATAGCTCGTAGAGTAATAGATATTGAGCGGCAAGAGCCTTGTCTTCGGGTAGTGTGTAGTAGGCTTTATCTTCGTTGTGCATGTTTTTGTTAAGACGCTTAAACGTGTCGGTGAACGTATTTACATGAGTCACTTCTGGTTGAGTGCGATACCATTGAACGAAATCATCAACCTTCTTCAAAAAAACGGGATGACTTACACCGTAATCTTCACCGGCATCTAATGAATATTGGATTTGATAAATACCCGTGAGGTTGTCATTTATGTAGTCTGTATCCTGACGAAATTCGATTGACTCATCAAAATATCCTACGAAATTATCGTCAAACGTATTTAAGCCAATGCCGCTAACCACCACTATTGACATTAACGCAGTGCTGATAAAAATAGTTTTTTGTCGTGTGATGACAAGCTCGGCAAGCTTACCTAGCATTCCTGCAATATAGCCACCGGTTTTATGGGACCGAACAGGCACTACAGCAATAAAGGCCGGTAACAAGGTCACAGAAAGGATGAACGCGATAGCAACGCCAAAGGCGGTAATATTGCCAAGGTCATGAAACGGCGGGGTATCACTAAAATTCATTGAGAGAAAACCAACTGCCGTTGTTAAGGAGGTCAGAAATATAGGCGATATGTTCAGCCGTAAGCTGTGACGAATAGCATCGTGACGGTTCATCCCTTTTCTCATGCCATCGAATAGGGTTACAAGGAAGTGAATGGAGTCGGCAACGGCCAGTGTGGTAATAATGGTTGTAGCCGCAAACGAAGGGGGCGTCAGTTTTCCGCCGAGCCAGAAGAAGCCGCCAAGCGCCGAAAGCATTGAGAAAAACACGACTAAAAAAGTGCCAGCTGTAGCACCAAAAGATCGTAATAGTACACCGCAAATAACCAGCACTAGAAGATACATGGCAGGCACAAGTGTCATTTGGTCTTGCATTGAGGCCTCAAAAAAAGCGTTTGAAAGCATTACAACACCGGATAACTGAATGGTTACTGGGTAATTCTGTTCTAAGCTCGTTTGTAATTCACGTATAGCCTCTACCAATAATGGCAGCTCTGTTTCGGGTGAAACTTGCGGCATTTCGAAGGTAATATTAAGTGCAGTGACGGTGCCTTCGTGGTTGACTAACTGGCCTTTTAGTAGTGGTTCTGACAGCGCAATATTTTTTATGTTAGCTATTGTTTCTGGTGTTAGGCTGCGCGCATTCTCTATGAGATCTTCTACAATTAATTCGTCCTCTTCGGCATGAGAGTATTGAAAGTTTGAGATTGAATCGACTCTTAATACAAACGGAAGTGTCCAAGACGTGCGCGTGGCATGTTCGACTGCGGCGAGCACGTCTGGTGTAAATACGGAACCTGAGTTGGGTGTAATGGCAATGAGTACGTTATCGTTTTTAGTATAAATTTGTTGCTGTTTATCGAAGGCCTTTAAATGCGGGTTTTCATCGCTAAAAAAGACGCGGTAATCTTGATCGAATCCAAATTTTGGCATTCCGGACATTAGCGAAAATACGAATAAAAGACTCAGTAAAATGACAAGCCAACGATAGCGAATAACGAAATTTGCGTACCGTTCTACAAGAGGTCGGTTTGTGAGGGTAGGGCTCATCGACATATAACTGTCCTTAGTGAATGTTATTTAAATTACTATGGGGAGATAGAGAGATTAGGGCTTAAGTGTGACGAGGTAATCGGTAAGGCAGCTGACGGTTTCTGCAAATAATTGCGGGTCCCCGATGGTTCTTCCTTGCATGATCATGCCTTGCATCGCGGCAACTATAAACATGGCGACTGATCTAGGAACAACATTTTTTCGGATATAACCTTTTTTATGAGCCTCTGAAAAAGCTGCTTCAATTCGGTTGCTTAGAGATAAAAATGCTTCTACGGCTTTTATCTTGAAACCTTCATCGACAGAAGACATCTCCATGGCAATCTTGCCCATTGCGCACCCTTGATCTAATTCTTCTTGAGAAATGGTGCCACTACAGGCGGAGAGCCATTCACACATGGCTTCTAGCGGATTTTCCTGTGAAAGGGGTTCTTCCCAATCTTCTAAAAATGCTGTTACAAAAACCTCATCGAAAACCGCATAGCCGAGTTCTTGTTTGTTGGCAAAATGATGGTAAAGAGCACCTTTAGAGACCCCAGCTTTTTCCAGAATGTCGGAGAGGCTCGCGGCTTTAAAGCCGTTAGCAATCATTACACCGGCTGTTGTTTGTAAAATGTGCTGGCGAGTGGCTTCTGGATCTCTTGGGGGCGTCATAGATGCGCTATCACTTTAAAGTCAAGTTGCAAACCAACTGGTCTGTTTAGGTTGTGGGACTATACAAACCAACCGGTTTGTTTTCAAGCGAAAATTGATGGCGTTAGCAAAATGGCGCGAAAGTGTTTGTCATGATAGGTGGAAAAAGATTTTTTGCGTCGCAGGGCGTCAAACTGAACAATTGTTTTGTAGGTTGCTTTAAGGAGCGCTTCGGTTAGCGGGGGCAAGTGGTAAGGGGTGATGGTTTAGGGCGCTTTTACGCCAATGTCTTGTTTAATTCGCTGAGCGATAATAGCTCTGTCTTTACACCGCTTAATGTCGTGAAATAATGAAATTGCTTGCGGGTAATGACGTTGCAAATAATGCAGCCACTGTTTTACGCGGTTACCGGTGTACTTACTTGGGTATAGGTCTGATGTATCGATGAGTAGTTGATGCACAAGTACAGCGATGTCACTCCAGCCGAGAGGGGTGTAGGGGATGTTTGCGAGTTTTGCTTTAATGGCAATGGCAAGGTCTGGCTGAGCAAGCAGGCCTCTTCCGAGCATTACGTCGTCGCAGCTGCTTTGTTCTCGGCATTTAAAATAATCGTCAACGGTCCAAATTTCACCGTTAGCGATAACGGGAATTTTAATGATTTGTTTGATCTCGCCAATGTATCTCCAGTAAGCGGGTGGCTGGTAGCCGTCGCTTTTCGAGCGTGCATGCACCACCAGCTCGCTGGCGCCAGCTTTTTCGATGGCTAGGGCGTTCTCTAAATAGGAGTCTCTCTGTTCATAACCCAGCCGAATTTTAACGGTTACAGGAATGTCTTCGGGAACTGCCGCTCGTACAGCACTCACTATCTCGTAAATTAACGGTGTTTCGTCTAGTAAACAGGCGCCGCCTCGGCTTTTATTCACTGTTTTAGCGGGACAGCCAAAATTAAGGTCTATTGCGGGCGCGCCTAACTGTGCGGCGGTGCGAGCGCTGTTAGCGAGAGCCGTTGGGTTGCTGCCTAATAATTGGACTCGGACAGGGTATGTGTGAGCTTTTAATAGCTCCGGGCAGCTGCGGTAAAATACTTTGTTCGTTACCGCGTGGTCATTGACCCGAATAAACTCGGTTACACAAGCATCAATGCCCTTTAAATTTGTACAGCGACGGTCGCTCGACGATACGGCATTTAGAATCTGGCGCATGGGGTAGTCAACCACACCTTCCATTGGAGCGAGTAAAATTCTCATATTATCAATCAGTTTTGGGTTTGGCGGCAGGGCTGGCGCGGGAGTCTATCAAAAGGATTCGACCTGTGAAATGACGAAGTGATGGTTAGTTGTACTTAATGGTGTATTTTTAATCGTAAAGCGTGTAAAAATCCAATGTTGCACTTGCTCACTAGGGGTAATTTTCTTTATCTTATGCGGCCCTTCGCTGGCGCGGCCAAATACCAATATAAAGAGTCTGGGTATTAGGCGCCACATTGGGTAGCAGAGGCAGCACTGGCTGAACGTTTATTTAGATCTAATTTACGTCTAAATTGAACACTGGGGGCGAGTCTCTGGAGTAGAGCGTAGTGCGTGTTTTCCAGATTATTGATAAGGCATCTGTATTGTGAATAAGCCGCGTGGCAAATGATCACCGGTAATGTTGATGTACGGCAGCCTCTATTTAAACGTCATATTCAGTTTCAGGTTAATCAATAGCACGCCATCGTGTGGTGACGCACTGTGGCAATTTGTTGTGAGTTTTGGGGAAGTTGGCCGAGAGTTTGATGCCAGACAACTCAAAAGGGTGTCTCTAGGGTAAAATGACCGCGATAAAAGGGTTAGTCCAACAGAGGCAAGCGTGAACATCGTTAAAGTGTAGATACAGCATCAAGCTCGAAGAGGGGAGTCATGCAACAAAATTTATGGGAACAAGGCTTAGACCTTATGATATTCGGGATGGGGACAGTATTTGTCTTTTTGACTTTACTGGTTATCGCCACCCTGTTGATGTCGGGTTTCATTGATCGATTTTTAGCGGAGGAACCCGAACCTCTTGTTATACCGACAAGTAAGAGTGCACCGCCAGTGGGTAAGAAAACGTTAGCGGTAATTCAAGCGGCGGTTCATGCACATCGCGCAAAACACCAAAAATAGAAATCTACGAACATTCACCGACGAATGGGGGCTGCAGTAAATGAGCGACACTAAGAAAAAATTGGGTATAACCGAGGTTGTCCTGCGTGATGCGCATCAATCTTTGTTTGCCACCCGAATGAGAATCGACGACATGCTTCCGATTGCGGAAGATTTAGATAATGTTGGTTACTGGTCGGTTGAAACCTGGGGCGGCGCAACGTTTGATGCGTGTATTCGCTTTTTAGGTGAAGACCCTTGGGACCGGATTCGCGAACTTAAGAAAGCGATGCCGAAAACCCCTCATCAGATGCTCTTCCGTGGTCAGAATATTTTAGGTTATCGTCACTATGCTGATGACGTTGTCACCAAATTTGTTGAGCGTTGCGCGGTAAACGGTGTTGATGTCTTCCGTGTTTTCGATGCGATGAACGATATGCGCAATATTGAAACTGCGTTAAAAGCCGTTAAGAAAATGGGCAAGCATGCGCAAGGCACAATATCGTATACGTTAAGCCCGGTGCACACTGTTGATAAGTGGGTTGAACAGGGCAAAATTATTGAAGATATGGGCGCAGATTCCATTGTCATCAAGGATATGGCAGGTTTGTTGAAGCCTTATGATGGCTATGAACTCGTTAAACGTTTAAAAGCATCGTGTGATATTCCCATTCATTTTCATTGTCATGCGACAACCGGTTTGGCGCATTCGACTATCTTGAAAATGGCGGAAGCTGGTGTCGATAATGTCGACACCGCAATATCGTCTATGTCGACCACCTACGGTCATAGCCCTACCGAGACGTTGGTTGCTTCACTTGAAGGTACCGAGCGAGACACAGGTTTGGATTTGGCTCGATTGGAAAAAATAGCGCTTTATTTCCGCGATGTTCGGCCTAAATACGCCAAATTTGAAGGCGCTCTAAAAGGTGTCGATGTTCGAATACTAACGGCGCAAGTTCCTGGCGGTATGCTAACCAACATGGAAGGCCAGCTAAAAGAACAAGGTGCTGCAGACCGAATTGACGAAGTATTAGAAGAGATCCCGCGTGTACGTAAAGATTTGGGGTATATCCCTCTCGTTACGCCTACATCGCAAATTGTAGGTACACAAGCGGTACTTAACGTGCTAACTGGCGAGCGTTACGCGAATATTTCGAATGAAACGCGCGGAATTTTACGTGGAGAATATGGCGCCGCGCCTTCTGAAATCAACAAAGAGTTACAAGCGCGAGTATTGGAAGACGGTGAGGTGCCAATCACTTGTCGGCCAGCGGATTTGATAGACGACGAGCTTGATGCGCTGTCGAACGAACTCAAAGAAAAAGCGGCAGATCAAGGCGTAGTCTTGCATGAAGGCGAGCAAGTTATTGATGATGTCCTTATTTATGCATTGTTCCCTCAGGTAGGGTTAAAGTTTCTCGCGAATCGCGGCAACCCTGATGCCTTCGAGCCGGCGCCAACAGGAAAAGAAACTGCGGTTGTGAAGGCCGGTAACGGTGATGAAGTTTATACCGTTAATGTAGAAGGTAGTGACTACACCGTAACGGTAAGTAACGGTGGTGAGCTTACCGGTATCGTTCCTTTGAGCGGGGCCCCCTTAGTTGCCGGCAGTAACGCGCCAGCGGGATCTACAGGTGAACCTGTGAACGCACCTTTGGCGGGGAATATTTTCCGTGTAATGGTTAGCCCAGGTCAGCAGGTAGAAGAGGGTGATACATTGCTGGTATTAGAAGCGATGAAGATGGAAACACAAATTAGTGCACCTCAGGCCGGCATCATTGGCTCGGTAAATGTGAAAGAAGGTGACGTAGTAGCAGTTGGCGACAGTCTGCTTACCATTGCCTGAGAATAATAGGGGTCATTCATGGGGAATTTGTTAGGTCTTTGGCAGGCTTCGGGCCTGTATCAGATGCAGTCTGGGCAGTTTGTAATGATGCTCGTATGTCTGTTATTGCTTTTTCTTGCAATACGCAAAGGCTTTGAGCCGTTGTTGTTGGTGCCGATTGGATTCGGAGGAATACTAGCGAATATTCCAGGCGCAGGATTGGCGCTACCTGCAGTGGATAACGCCATTGTAGCAGGAGACCCAGCTGTTCTGGCTGAGATAGCAAGAGCATTGGGGATATCGGCTTGGGAAAGCGCCAAAGAGCTTTCTGTGGCTTATGGTAGCGCAGGGCCTGCGGCCTATCATGCGGCTGCTAACATTGCGCTTGAAGCGGGTTACACCAATGGCATGCTGTATAACTTTTACTCTGTTGCGATTGCAACAGGTGTTGCACCTCTGGTGATATTTATGGGTGTAGGCGCTATGACGGATTTTGGCCCGTTATTGGCAAACCCTAAAACGTTATTCTTAGGTGCCGCGGCTCAGGTTGGTATATTTGCAACCATTATCGGTGCTGTGGCGTTATCGTCTGCAGGAATCATGGATTTCTCTATTGCAGATGCTGCCGCTATTGGCATTATTGGTGGTGCCGACGGTCCAACCGCAATCTATGTTTCGAGCAAGCTGGCGCCAGATCTATTAGGTGCGATTGCTGTTGCGGCTTATTCTTACATGGCATTGGTACCATTAATACAACCGCCTATTATGAGAGCGCTTACCTCGAAAGAAGAGCGCTCCATAGTGATGACGCAATTAAGAGAGGTGAGTCGGCGAGAGAAAATTGCATTTCCTGTGTTGTTACTGATACTGGTTGCAATTGTACTACCGGATGCCGCTCCACTGTTGGGGATGTTTTGTTTTGGTAATTTGATGCGTGAGTGCGGTGTAGTTGATCGATTATCGGACACTACTCAACATGCGCTTATTAATATTACTACTATTTTCCTTGGGCTCTCTGTTGGTTCCAAGTTGGCGGCGGACAAGTTCCTTGACCCCAAAACTCTCGGCATCTTAGTGCTAGGTATTCTGGCCTTTAGTATTGGTACGGCCGCGGGTGTGATGATGGCGAAGGGGATGAATGTGATCAGTAAGCGTAAAATCAACCCGCTTATTGGCTCTGCAGGTGTGTCTGCGGTTCCGATGGCTGCGCGTGTTTCTAACAAGGTGGGGCAAGAAGCCAACCCACATAACTTCTTGTTAATGCATGCTATGGGGCCAAATGTGGCGGGCGTTATCGGTTCTGCGGTTGCGGCAGGCGTAATGATCTCTATGGTTAATGGTATGTAATCTTGCCCTTTAAGGTGAGTATTGACGGGCGCTCTGGCGCCCGTTTTACGTTTTCAATGTCTTTATTCTCGGCCGCAAAGCACCTGAAGTTGGAATGAAGGCCTTTTTATTCGTGAGTAAGGTAACGCTAAGGAGCGTTTTCATTCGGTAACCTGCGCCTTATTGCGGTCTCCCTTCAGTGGTGCATAGCACCAAATGCTCACAGTAATGGTGCAATCAACTAAACTTCGGGCTTAGCTGAAGCGCTTATTGTTCGAATATTGGCCCGCTGCCCTGCATTTTGCAGAGAATCGTTTACAACTGGCATCCTGCATATAGTAGAATGCGCGCAATTTCACGCACCTGAATTCCCATGGAGTTATCTATGTATAGACGTACGAAGATTGTTAGCACCTTAGGCCCGGCCACAGATGAACCCGGAATATTAGAGAAATTAATTGTCGCGGGTGTCAACGTTGTACGTATGAACTTTTCGCACGGCAGCCCAGAAGACCATATGCGTCGTGCCAAGATGGTGAGAGAGTTGTCCATCAAGCATAATACTTATATTGCGATTTTAGGTGATCTTCAGGGGCCAAAAATCCGTGTTGCTCGTTTTGCTGAAGGCCCGATAGATTTAGAGATTGGCGCTACATTTGTTTTGGATGCGAATCTTGAACGCGATGCTGGAAACCAAAATGAAGTTGGTATTGACTATAAAGAGCTGCCAAACGATGTAAATCCTGGCGATATGCTGTTGTTGGATGATGGGCGCGTTGTCCTTAAAGTTGAATCAGTAGATGGTTCGCGAATCAATACAGAAGTTGTTGTTGGCGGAAAGCTCTCAAATAACAAGGGAATTAACCGTCAAGGTGGAGGATTATCCGCTCCGGCTTTAACGGATAAAGACCGTGCAGATATTAAGACAGCTGTAGAAATTGATGTTGATTACCTTGCCGTGTCGTTTCCGCGTAGCGCAGAAGATATGAATCTCGCTCGCCAGTTATCACGTGAAGCCGGTGGCAACATGTACATGGTCGCTAAAATTGAGCGTGCAGAAACTGTTGCCGATCACCAAATTCTAGATGACATCATTCTGGCGTCTGACGCCGTGATGGTTGCTCGTGGCGATCTGGGCGTTGAAATTGGCGATGCACAGTTAATTGGTGTGCAAAAACATATGATTCAGCGTGCTCGCACCTTGAATCGCTGTGTGATTACAGCGACCCAAATGATGGAAACTATGATTAGCAGCCCAATGCCGACTCGCGCGGAAGTATTTGACGTTGCTAATGCTGTGTTGGATGGCACCGATGCGGTAATGCTGTCAGCTGAAACTGCAGCAGGTAAATACCCTGTTGAAACGGTTGAAGCCATGGTGCGTGTTATCCGTGGTGCAGAGAAGCACCCACAAGCCGAGATACCTCCTTCTAAGCCTGAGGGTGGTTACGCGGCTATTGACCAAGCGGTTGCGTCAGCCACTATGTACACGGCTCGTGAATTACAGAAGGTACGTTGTATTGCAGCTATGACAGAGTCTGGTTCTACTCCGTTATTGATGTCTCGTTATGGTTCTCGTTTGCCTATTTTTGCTTTTTCTCGTCATGAAAAAACACTTCGACGGGCCGCATTGTTCCGTGGCGTACAGCCTGTATTATTCGATAGCGATGCTATTCCTTATACCGAGACTAACGCAGCAGCACTGAATATCTTGTGTGAGCAAGAAGGCCTAGAGGACGGTGATTTGGTTCTTATCTCTAAGGGTGACTCTGCGAATATTAACGGTGGTACTAATACACTTAAGATTTTGCAAGTAGGTACGGACGTTTCTTAGTCTTAAAAATTAGTGTAGACAGACTCTTTACTAATTAAATTAAAAAAGGCCGCTGGGTTAATCTCAGCGGCCTTTTTTGTGATATAGGAACGTTACGATTCTTTTTTATCCTCGGTTGAAGGCTCATCATCAATGTTGAGTGCTGTTTTAATCTTGGCTTCTAAAACATCCATATCGATGGGTTTAACGATATAGTCGTTAACACCTTGTTGAATGGCTTCTCTAATACGAGACGATTCGGATACCGCGGTAACCATTACAAAGTGAGCGCCCTGCAGTTTGTTGGAGGCTTTTGCTTTGCCGTGGACTTCTAACCCCGTGAGTTCAGGCATATCCCAATCACAAAGAATCAGGTCGTAGGGTGTTTTTGCGCGTTTAATCTTATCGAAGGCTTCCATCCCGTCAGTAGCAAGGTCCGCCTGGGTCATGCCAAAATCCTGAAGCACATCTAATAGTAAGTTAGCTGAGTCGGCGTTATCTTCGGCTATGAGCACACGGGCACTAGCCATTGTGAGTTTTTTTCTAGGCGGTGGCGCTGGAGGTGCAGTTGGTTTCGCGGGTTTATTCGCGGGTGGCGGGGCGCTGGCGGCGAGTTTTTTAATGGCACTTTCGATGATCTTAATCGAGTCCATATAATCTTGCCTAGCACTAGGGTCTAGGTTCGCATCGTCGAGTGATTTGCGTAACCATGCGCGTCGCTTGGTTAGTGTTGCAACAACGAGCTTCGTTTCTGCCGAGGTCAGCATTGATTATCTACCTTAATCATTCATTACACGTAAGTAGTGAGAATAGAGAAGGCGTTGCCCCGTCAGAAATGAACCTCTAGCCGGCATTCGCCAGAGGTAAGTATAGAAAGGATACAGTGGTTCGGGGGAAGAGGTGTAAGGAATTGGCGTACTACGGCACAAAGAGGCGCTAGGCGTGATCTTTTACTCGTTTGGCGTCGCTTTGAACTTTCTCCATTACCTTGCGCATGTAAGCATAGTAATCATCGCTGAGTGTTCGATTGGTATCGCGGCGGTCTTTAGATTTCCGACGTTTTCGATGGTAAAGATCCAATGGCATTTCACTGCAAGGATCAGCGTCTAAACGGCGATCGTCCCCTTTGCGTCGGTTAACGAAAAAGATTTTGTTGTCCTTCATTAGGTCACTCGAATTGCGTTGGTTACTCACGTGATATCATTCCTATCGTATAGCACTGCACGGTCTATTTACCAGTTATTGGAGCCACTATTTTTGTAGGGTATTGGCTTTTCTGTCTGGCTGGCGTGTTTTTTTTCATTCAGTCGCTTATGTACTGCTTACTACCGTAAAGTTGGGGTGCCGGGGTGGTTTCGATCTTAAATGTCAGCATTTAGTATTGTTATATGGGATTATGAGTGGTACATAAGAATTAAATTGTATATAAAAACGTGACGCGTGTCACATTATTTTAGGGGAAAGGTTAAATATGCGCCATTCAGAGGTCATTGAACAAAAAATTAAGCAAGCGCTCTCGCCTGAAGTTTTGCATGTTGAAAATGAAAGCCACATGCATAGCGTGCCAGAAAACTCTGAAACACATTTTAAGCTCACGGTGGTTGCTCGTTGTTTTGAGGGGGTGTTGCCGGTGAAGCGGCATCAGCAGATATACGGCCTTTTAGCAGAAGAGTTGGCAAATGGCGTCCATGCGCTATCGCTTCATCTTTATACGCCACAACAATGGGCCCAAAGAGAGGGGGCTGTTCCTGTATCACCGGATTGTGCCGGTGCAAGCAAAGGTTAGTGCAGGTGCTATTGCCCTCGCAATTGGTTAGAATTGCGGCTCTTTTCCACTGCTACCCGATGTATGTAAATTATGACCCACACTGTTATCGCCGCCCTTTACAAATTTGTTGCCCTTCCCGACTTCCATGATCTACGCAATCCATTATTAAAATGTTGTGAAGAGCACAATATTAAAGGCTCTTTGCTACTGGCAGAGGAGGGAATCAATGGGACTGTTGCCGGTTCTCGAGCGGCAATAGATGCGTTACTGAGCTACTTGCGGAGCGATGTCCGTTTCGAGGGGTTATCGCATAAAGAATCCTTTGAAGAAGGTGAGCCTTTCCATCGAATGAAGGTAAAGCTTAAAAAGGAAATTGTCACTATGGGGGTTGAGGGTATCGATCCAAATGATATTGTTGGGACCTACGTGGAGCCAAAAGAATGGAACGCGCTTATTAGCGATCCTGATGTAACAGTCATTGATACACGTAATTACTATGAATATGAAATTGGAACCTTTGAGCGAGCGATTGATCCGCACACTGAAAGTTTTCGTGATTTGCCCCAATTTGTAGCCGAAAACCTCAACCCTCAGAAACACAAAAAAGTAGCTATGTTTTGTACGGGTGGAATTCGTTGTGAAAAATCAACCGCGTTTATGAAACAGCAGGGCTTCGAGGAAGTATTTCACTTAAAAGGTGGGATTTTAAAATACTTGGAAGATGTACCGAAAGAAGAAACCCTTTGGAAAGGGGAGTGTTTTGTTTTTGATAATCGTGTTGCGGTTAATCACGATTTGGAAAAAGGCATTTACGACTTGTGTCATGGTTGTCGCCACCCCATCACCGATGAGGATAAGGCATCTGAGCATTTTATTGAGGGGGTTACCTGTCCACGTTGTTATGACACTCAGACCGCTGATCAGCGAGAGAGGTTTATGGAGCGTCAAAAGCAAATTAAATTGGCCAAGCTTAGAGGCCAAGAGCATATTGGCGCAAAATCGCAGGGCAGAAAAAATACTAAACAGTAGCGAGTCAGATTAGTTCTACAAAAATAGTGGCTCTTAAAAAAATAAAAATAAGGATATGCCATGGAGCTTCATTTAATCGATAGTGCGATCGTAATCGGGTACCTGGTGGTGATGATTGCCGCTGGTTCTATCGTATCGTCAAAAGCCAGTAAAAACCTAAATACCTATTTTCTGGGTGGCAACAAAATACCTTGGTATGCCCTAAGCTTGTCAAATGCCGGCGGTATGTTTGATATTGCAGGCACAATGTGGCTGGTGTATTTGGCCTTTGTTTATGGAATGAAAAGTGCGTTCATTCCTTGGTTGTGGCCGTTTTTCAATCAAATCTTTATGATGATTTATCTTGCCGTTTGGCTACGTCGCTCTAATGCAATGACGGGTGCGGAATGGATTGCCACGCGTTTTGATCAGGCATCTTCTGGTGGCAAAATGGCACACATGGTCGTGGTGTTGTTTTCAACCATCTCAATTGTAGGTTTTCTGGCCTATGGATTTGTGGGTATCGGAAAGTTTGCGGAAATTTTCTTGCCCTGGGGTTGGCACCCACATGCCTATGCCACGCTCATTACACTTGTGACAGCGGTATACGTTGTACAAGGAGGGTTAATGGGGGTGGTGTTAACGGATATTATCCAATATGTATTAATGACAGTTTCGGCCATTATTATTGCGGTTATTGCCATGAATAAAGTGTCTCCCGAAATGTTGGCGGCTGTTACGCCTGACGGTTGGGGGCAAATGCAATTTGGTTGGCATTTAGGGCTCGACTGGTCAGGTATTTTGGAATCAGTCAACACTAAAATTGAAAGTGATGGCTGGGAACTATTTACCATCTTTATTATGATGGCGCTCTTTAAAGGGCTCTGGGTAAGTATGGCCGGCCCAGTGCCAACCCAAAGTTTACAGCGAATTTTGGCCGCAAAAAGCCCTAGAGAAGCTGCGCTAATGTCGGGGGCGAGTTCTGTTATTGTCGCCATTCCTCGTTATTTAATGATCGGGGGGTTAACGGTTTTAGCGCTGGTGTTTTTCAGCGGTGAGTTAAATGAAATGGGGCCGGATATTGATTTTGAATTAATTTTACCTTTTGCAATAAGCAAATTTATTCCTGTGGGGCTTATGGGATTATTGCTGGCGGGTATGTTGTCTGCGCATATGTCGACGACCAGTTCGTTTTTGAATGTGACGCCGGCGTATATTGTGAATGATGTGTATAAAAAATACTTTCGCCCTAATGCAAGCCAGAAAACGTATATTCGCATGAGCTATCTCGTGTCAGCGATACTGGCAATTGCGAGTATTTTTGTCGGTATGGTTATTGAATCTGTCGATTCTATAACGCGTTGGATTGTGTCCGCGCTATGGGGGGGCTACGCGGCGGCGAACGTATTGAAGTGGCATTGGTGGCGATTTAACGGGCATGGCTATTTTTGGGGAATGATTGCAGGTTTATTGTTTGCGTTATTAATGCCTATATTTTCCCCCGACACGAAGGCGCTCTATGCTTACCCTGCTATTTTATTCTGTTCGCTTGCAGGATGTATTGTGGGCACATTATTAACACCAGCAGAGCCTAAGGCACTATTGATGTCGTTTTATTCTTCAGTGCGTCCGTGGGGCTTTTGGAAGCCCGTTGAGAGGTGGGTGAAGGCTGAAGATCCAGCATTTACGCCTAATCAGAATTTTCTGCGAGACATGGGGAATGTGACGGTGGGGATTGTCTGGCAGTTATCCATAATGGCGGCTCCACTCGCATTGGTTATTAAAAACTGGAGTACATTGATAGTATTATTAGTGGTGGCCAGTGTTGGGACGGTGATACTAAAATATAGTTGGTACGATAAGTTGGAGAATCAATGAAAAAAACGATAGCGCTCAACAATGATTGGACTTTTCGTCAAGTGTCTGTCGACACAAACGGCAAGGATACTCCGTGGCTAAACGCAACGGTTCCGGGGCATGTACATTTAGATTTGTTGGATAACCATGTCATTGATGATCCCTACTGGCGCGACAATGAAAAATCACAACAGTGGATAGGCGAAGTCGATTGGGAATATCAAACACATTTTAATTACGCTGATGCACTTTCCGGGAACAGCCACTATGAAATGTGTTTCGACGGTTTAGATACCTATGCCGATGTATATTTGAATGATCAGCTAATTCTGACGGCCGATAATATGTACGATGGCTGGCGTGTAAACGTAAAAGATTTTTTAGTTCATGGTAGTAATCATCTTCGTATTGTATTTCATTCTGTCATAAAAAGGACGCTGCCTTTATACCAAGAAAATGGTTTCGTTTATCCCGCTAACACCTCTCAGCCAGAACCTAAACTCAGCGTGTACTCCCGTAAGCCAGGTTATCATTTTGGTTGGGATTGGGGGCCTAGATTGGTGACTTGTGGCATTTGGCGGCCGATTTGTTTAGAGGTGTTTAGCTGTAATCGATTGTCTGATGTGCAATTTGTTCAGCACTCGCTGGATAGTACGGTGAGTGTATTGTCGTTAAATGTAGAGTTGAACGCTCCAGCAGAAAGTGAACTGTCCTTGAGCTTAATCGATGCTGACAATAGTTTTGAACCTGTTACGTTAACTATCGCCCCCAGTACCGCTGCAGCCGTTGTTCATTTTACGATAGATAACCCAAAATTTTGGTGGACGCTGGGGTTAGGGGAACAGCCTCTTTATAAATTGTCCTTATCGTTGCTAAAAGACGGCTCCGTTATAGATTCTTGGCAGCACAATGTCGGCTTGCGTACAGTGGAGTTGGTTCATGAAGATGATGAATCTGGAAAGAGTTTTTACTTTAAATTAAATGGCGAACCGCTTTATATCAAAGGGTCTAATTGTATTCCCGCCGATTTCTTTGTGCCTAGGTTAGGGGAAATCGATTATCGAAAGATGTTAGGTTATGCCGTAGACGCTAACATGAATATGTTGCGTCTTTGGGGCGGGGCAATATACGAAGAAAAAGTATTTTATACCTTGTGTGACGAATTAGGGGTTTTGGTATGGCAAGACTTTATGTTTGCGTGCGCAGCGTACCCCTGCGGTACCGAAATGGCCGAGCGAATTGCCTCTGAGGCCGCCTATAATGTAAAGCGTATTCGAAACCATACCAGTTTGGCTCTGTGGTGCGGGAACAATGAAATTTCTGAGGGCTGGCATACTTGGGGCTGGCAGCAACGTTATGAGTATGACGAGGCTACGTGTGAAAAAGTATGGCGTGAATATGAAGCTATATTTCATGAAATTTTACCTCAAGCGGTCGCGCAATATGACCCCTCTCGGGCGTATTGGGCGTCGTCACCGAAATATGGTTTTGTAGATCCTAAAGCTAAAACTGACGGAGATATGCATTATTGGGGGGTTTGGTTTCTTGGGCACGAGCGAAACGGTTTCAATGAATATTTGCCGCGATTTATGAGTGAATATGGCCTGCAAGCCATGCCAGAATTAAAAACGTTTGAGGCCTTTTCCCTTCCAGAGGATTGGGACATTCAATCCTCTGTTTTACAAACACATCAAAAACAATATGCTAATCCGTCAAAAAATCAGTTTCTTGATGGGTACGGCATGATGATCAAATACCTTGAGCGTGAATATACCGTGCCGAAAGATTTTGAGCAGTTGGCGTATATGACCCAGCTATTACAGGCTGACTATCTCGCTTTTGCCATTAAGGCGCACCGGCATAATAGGCCCTATTGCATGGGGACAATGTATTGGCAGCTTAACGATATGTGGCCTGTTACTTCTTGGGCTTCGGTCGATTACTTCGGTCGATGGAAGGCCTCTCATTATGCGATTCGAGAAACGTATAAACCGGTCATTGTGGTGATTGTCGAAGAAGGTGATAACACGGTTTTAAAAGTGGTGTCCGATAAACTGGATAATACGCCGGTTAACGTTACGCTTAATTTGTTATCGTTTGGTGGAGAGCAGTACGTAACAGAAAATCTTCAAGTTGTTGCCGTTGCGAATAGTAGTACAGAAATATTTCGATGTTTGACGTCTGACTTGTTAAACCAGCGAAACAGTCACCAATGTGTACTCCAAGCGATCTGTTACGAAAAGGGTGAGGAAGTGAGTTCAGACTTACATTATTTCCATACGAATAAAGCACTTGAATTCGATTCGCCTGAATTGTCGATAGTAGTTGAACAAGAGGGCGATATTTATACGCTTGTTATATCGACCAATACACTTGTAAAAAACTTATTTTTAAAAGTGGATCAACATCTACTGTTGAATTATTTTGATGTGCTGCCGGGGCAACATTGTCGTATTCCGCTCGAAAAAAAGATTACTCAAAATATTGAGTATATTCATTATGAACTTTGTCAGTGAGTGCGGCTATTGTTGTGGTAGAAAGTGTGCCTAACGTATGGCAATGAAGCCTTATCAGCAGTTAACCCATTCGGTCGTGTTTGAGTTAGAGGAAAAACGTAGCCGTTTCTTGTGTTATCTCTATCCCGTCACCTCTCGAGAGCAATCGCTGATGCGCTTAGAAAGCCTTCGGGTCGAGTTTCCTGATGCACGGCATCATTGCTGGGCGTATGTCATTGGCGATCCGAAGCAACCTATAACGCAAGCGTATAATGATGATGGTGAGCCAGCGGGTACGGCGGGTAAGCCTATACTGAACGTACTGGTGCAGCGAGGGGCGGGGGATGCTTGTGCGATCGTTGTTCGCTACTTTGGCGGCATTAAATTAGGCGCTGGTGGCCTTGTCAGGGCTTATGGTTCGTCGGTATCGCAGGCGTTGGATCACGCTACGTTGGCCGCGAAAATACCGTTGGCTGAACTTTCGGTTTTAATCGATTTCAATTTTGAAGCAGTGGCTCGCCGTTTGGTTGCACGTTGTTCAGGCGAAGTGTTAGAGGTAAATTACGGCGTAGAAGTAACACTCGTTGTGGTGCTGCCTATAGACCAAGAGGGTATTTTCAGAAAAGCTTTGCAGTCGTCGACAAGTGGTAGTGCGACTATTCAAGCGTAATGCTCTTACCGCTTAAATCATCAGGCTAATATTTCACATCGCGTTCACGCAGGCCAGTGAACAATGCTAGATTAATAGCCCTCATTTATTATTACACTTCAAGCCTATTATGTTGTCATCTTCTAGCCTGAATATTCTCCAATCTATTTATGAGCGATTGGTCGCACATGAAGAGATCTTTCTTATCACCGTGTTAAGCACGTGGGGTAGCTCTCCTAGGCCTCCTGGCTCCATGATGGTTTGGAGTGAAAAGAGTGGTGTTATTGGCTCTGTTTCGGGTGGTTGTGTAGAGGACGATCTTATCAAGCGCTTGCTAGCTAGGGAGTTCGATGGATCTTTGCCTTGTGAAATACCGTACGGTGGAGAGGCGGATGCGCAAGGCGAAATCCGCTTGCCTTGCGGTGGAATACTTAAAGTATTAATCGAAAATGTGTTGCCTTGCGATCTTTCCGAGTGGAAAGCCATACGTGATTACGTTGCTGAGCGGCAAGGTGTGAGCCGGTGTATTTGTCGGGCGTCGGGTGCTTGGCGGTTTGTGGTGAGCCAATCTCACTCGTTAAAGTCTTCCGATACACATTTACAAGTCTATATGGGGCCAACACGAAAGCTTTTAATAATAGGCGCGAATCAAACAAGTTTTTATTTGGCGAACTATGCGAGCTCGCTCGATTTTGATGTCACCATTTGTGACCCGAGCGATTCATTAAGCGATCTGTGGCAGACAGAAGCGTTTGAATTCGTGGGCATATATCCGGACGGGCTTATTGATGACCGTTTTTCCGATTCGAACTCAGCGATTGTGGCGGTGTCACACGACCCAAGGTTGGATGACATGGCGTTACTTGAGGCCTTACCAAGTGATGCGTTTTATGTGGGCGTGATGGGCTCACAAAAGACAACCGTGGCCAGACTAAAGAGGTTAAGAGAGCTAGACGTTACAAGCGCGCAAATCGAGCGGTTACACGCGCCCATCGGTTTGGATATTGGCAGTAAAACACCCGCTGAAATTGCAATTAGTATCGCGGCACAGCTTGTTAAGTGTTATGGGCACTGATCCTTTAACACCAGGGTTTCTAGTGCTGGCCGCTGGGGCTTCCCGTCGCTTTGGTTCATGCTGTAAATTGGCCTCTCTTGTCGGTTCCAAAGGGCCAATGCTGGACGCAACTTTAGCCGAAATTCATTCTGTTTCCTCTAAGGTTGCCGTTGTCACCTCCTCTATGAACGCAGTTATCAATGAGCGGGTGGCTAACCTTGGTATCCAATCGTTTGCTTTTCCAGCACAATCGCCCGGCATAGGGGAGTCTATTCGGTTTGGTGTGGCGTCGACCCCTCATTGGGGGGGCTGGATTATTTGCTTAGCGGATATGCCTTTTATCGCGGCTCAAACCTATCAAGCGATATTGACCGAAGCACAGCACTATTCGCTAGTGGCCCCCAGTATAGGGGGAAGGCGTGGGCATCCTGTTTATTTTTCTAATCGTTACCAATCTTCGTTGCTTGCGCTACAAGGAGATGTTGGTGCAGCAGCGTTACTCGCTCAAAATGCTGCCGAATTGCACCTTCTAGAGTGCGATGATAAAGGTATTTTTTACGATATCGATACCCCTGAAAACCTTTCTAGCCTTCCAGAATACTCGTGTTTGCGCGATTGACGGGCATTAACGTCTCGGAAGAGCGTACACTTCGTGACTTGTAGTCAAAATGAACTTATCATCGTGATATCCGTTGCGTTTCGATGGCTATCAAAATGACTACTTATTAGTTGAAACTCACAATACTGATGGTTAATTTCGCCATTCCGTTAAAACGAACATTATTGAAATGTAAAAATAGCTAATAAAAACAGTTAGTTACAAATTTTTTTTACATTGGCATAAAAACTGTAATAACTTCTTCGAAGATAGACATAACGTACTATTAAGGAGAAATAAGAATGGGCATTTTTTCCCGATTTTCAGACATTATTAATTCAAATATTAATTCATTGCTCGATAAGGCAGAAGACCCTGAAAAATTGGTTCGCCTTATAATTCAAGAAATGGAAGAGACATTGGTTGAGGTTCGGACCGTTTCAGCGAAATCTATTGCGGATAAAAAAGAGTTACTTCGAAAAAAGCAATGGCTAGCGGACCAAGTTGATGCGTGGGAAGGCAAAGCCGAACTCGCTATACAAAAAGGCCGAGAAGATCTTGCCAAAGGAGCCTTGGCTGAAAAATTAAAATTCATTAATGAAGGCGTGGATGTCGATTCAGAGCTTGATGCAATTGAAGATGGCTTACAGTCTCTTGAGGGTGAAATTACGCAGCTTCAGCAAAAAATTGCGGAGGCGAAAGCACGTCAAAAATCGTTAGTCGCTCGCCAAAAAACAGCCACCACAAAATTGAAAGCACGTATGGTGCTTAAGGGTGGATCAGTCGAGGAAACACTGTCTAAGCTGGAAGGCTACGAACGTAAACTGGACGAGCTTGAAGGCAAAGCAGAATCTTTTGATTTGGGTGAGAAATCGCTCGCTGACGAAATAGAACAGCTGGCTAAGAATGATGAAATTGAAGTACAGCTCGCAGCATTAAAAGCGAGAGTTAATGCTAAAACCGACGGACAAAACTGAGGGGCAATGGAATGTGGTACCAAATTATAGGCATACTCGAAACGCCGTTGATTCTTTTTTGCTTATTCATTGCCCCTATATGGGTATACATGCATTACAAGCACAAAGGTAAGCCTGTGACGGCAGAGACTGAAGGCGATAAAAAGAAGATCGAAGAATTGTTAGCGATGGCTGACAAAATGGAAAATCGTATTGATACGCTGGAGTCCATTTTGGATAAACAAGACCCCAACTGGAGGCACGAGGTATGAGTGAATTCAGAAACGAAAGGAAATTATACCGAAATAGGAAGCGCGGCGTCGTTGGTGGTATTTGTGCGGGCCTGGCAGATTACTTCGACGTAGATGTGGTGTTAGTTCGAATTATCGCTATCACGTGTTTATTCTTTACGCTTCAGGTTGCATTCATCGCGTATTGGGTAGCGTACTTCGTACTTAATGATGATCCGAAGACGTTGACCAATAAGAGTGGTCATCTGAAATCGAAATTCCGTAATTCTTACCAAAGAAAAGCGGTATTCAGTAGCGTACATGATCGCTTCCGGAAAGTGGAAACGCGTATAAGAACGTTAGAAGCTTATGTGACATCACCGCGCTTTAAACTCAGTGATGAGATCGATAGTTTGTAGCGTAAATTTCTATTCAATACTGAAAGGATGACAGTAGACATGACTACAGAGTGCGGTAATTGCGGTAGAACATTGGAGGGTAAGAAATCGCCCGCGCCATTCTTTTTGGGTGGCATTAATGCAAAGCTTTGCTCTGGGTGTTCTCATCGCGTAAAGGAGCAGTTGGTTGGTGTTAGGCATCTGCTGTTTAAATCTATATCTATTGCAACGGCCGCCACAATTGTACTACCTCTCATGTTTGTTTTTGTACTGTCTGTAGCTTCAAATCAGGTTAGTTTTGGGTATAGTTCTCAGTTTTTTTTCCAAAAGGCAGAGTCTCTTGGCAGTATTATTTTATTGTTGAATTTCGTGGTTGTGTTTTTGGGGTTGAGCGTGCCAGACATTATGCGATACAGGGATGTTAGGCGTTAGTGTTGTTGGCTTGCGAGGAGCCTCGTGATTGAGTTCTATTTATAAGGCCTATTGAAGAATAGGCCTTTTTTATGTCTAGGCGCTTAACATGGTTTTATGTGTTATAACGTTTACCCTTTACCAATATGCACTAGGAGGATAAGTGAAAAAAGTAGGTTTTTTAATCGCTTTTATAACCGTCGTTATTTTAATCGGTATGTATATCTATTTCAGTGGAAAAAATTATTTGATTGTTGTACCTGAGAGTGAAATACAGCAAAAGCTAAACACTAAGCTTCCATTAAAGAAATCGTATTTTGTTTTTTTTGACATAACCTTGGATAACCCGAGAGTTGACCTTGTTGAGGGGAGTGATCGGATTAACGCGGGGCTGGATGTAGAACTCAATATTAAAATTGTTAACGAAGGTAAACCTCTTGGCGGGACTGTCGATGTGTCGGGTGCGTTGCAGTATCGTCCAGAGGAAGGTGCGTTTTATTTGCTCGATCCCAAAGTCGAAAATCTCGTTATGCAAGGGTTGCCTAGCGAGCTTCAAGAAAAAGCGTCGAAGGTAGCAGAGAAAGCGTTGCTAACGTTTTATTCAGAGCGCCCGCTGTATCGTTTAAAAGCATCGGATGTAAAACAGGCGGCGGCCAAGCTAACATTGAAAAATATTGTTGTTAATAAGGAAGCGTTGGAAATTACGCTTGGTTTATAATTATATCAATGTTGTGTTGAATTTGTGGGTGTTCCTAAGTAAAAAAGTTCACAACCTGTATGCACTGAAACGTGATACAGGTTGTGAACTTTTCGGGTTCTAGGGAATAGGCGTGTAGCGTTAGCCCATTATCACAACAACGGTATTGATTGCCTTGCACGTATTGGGGTCGATAACATTACCTTCAATGAGCTGACCGTTAACGGTTACGCTAGCCACGCCTTTTTCGATTCCGTTGGGGTTTTCCACTGAAATATTAAACGTTTTATCACGAAAAATACGAGTAGCTGTAAAACTGGGCCAGTGTGAAGGAATACACGGGTCGATCTTTAAACCGTCGTATTCAGGTCTAATGCCCAACATATACTGAGACGTAGCGTGATAGGCCCATGTTGCCGCGCCAGTCAGCCATGGTAGACGAGAAGCGCCGTATCGAGGGCTGTATTTACTGTGGGTGCTTTGGCAAAATACGTAGGGCTCACTTTCGCGCACTTCAGCTTTTTCGTTGAAGGCCGCGGGCATGAATGTTCTTAAGTAATCATAACCACGATTACCGTTTCCAAGCATACTTTCGGCCATTACAACCCAGCCTTGGGTATGACAAAAAACAGCCCCGTTTTCTTTCATGCCTGGGTTGAATAAGCGCGCACGCATAATGCTAGGGTCAAGTTTTGTGACGGGAGGGTCTAGTACCATTAGGCCAGCGTCAGTTGCAAGTCGCTCGTTAACACTATCCATTGCGAGTTTTGCTTTTTCTTCAGAGGCATGGCCGCTAAGTACAGACCACGTTTGTGGGTTGAGAAAGATGGAGGCTTCTTCGCTTTCGCTCGAACCAAAAACAAAACCGTCGACCCGGAAAGCGCGGCGATACCACGCACCGTCCCACGTGTGTTCATCAAGGTTTTTATCGAGAGTGGCGAGGTGGCCTTTTGCCCACGTAATTTCGCTGTCGAGCGCGCCTTTCATGGTACATATTTCGATGTAGGTCGAGAGTGCGAAGCGTAATTGCATGGCAACAAATACAGTCTCGCCGTCTTGACCTAGTTCAAGGCAATCGTTCCAGTCTGCAAGTAAGCCACAGGGTAATCCGTGATTGCCCAGCCGGTTTAGGCTGAATTCAATTGCGCGACGCAGGTGCCCTAGAACGGTGTCGTCACCTTTGTCGCCATAGGGCAGTATTTTGTCGTAGAAGCTCATGTCACCGGTTTCTTTCACCAGTGCTGGCACGGTATTGAATAGCCACATGCAATCGTCGGAACGGTATTCCGTTTCGTCAGGCAGTGCTTCGGTGCCGGGAGTATGGGCGTAAGGCTTCACGACGGGCATCGCGCCGCCAGTAGAAACTTGCCCTGTAATCATTAATTCTAATCGTTCTTGTGCCTCTGCGGGAATGGAATGCAGTGTGCCGAGCATATCTTGTACGGTGTCACGATAGCCAAGCCCATCGCGCTCGCCGTTATAGACTAAGCTTGCCGCGCGTGACCACGCGAAGGTAATCAGGCAGTTGTAAGGGTTCCAAGTATTAAAAAAGCTGTTAAGTTCGGTATCGGGCGTGTTGGCGCTAAAGTTATTTAACTTCGAGTGCCAGTAGTCTTTAACATCGTCTAAGGCTTTTTCGACGTTTATCATATCGGAAAACTGAGCACGTGCGGCAGCACCTTCGACGTCGGCGCGGCCTATTCCCATAATCACACAGAACGATCGACTCTCGCCCGGTTGTAGCTCAATGTCAATTTGCAGCGTACCACAGCCATTATCCGCGACGGCGATAGACTGACCGCATTCACCTTGTTCAACCGCTAGTGGGTTGTGGTAACTGCGGTAAGGCCCTAGAAATTTTTCGCGGTCGGTGTCGTACCCACTAACATCGGCACCCGCAACGGCAAGAAAGGTGTGACGGCCTTGGTCCGAATCTTCGAAGTCGTCAGGGTTTGGGTCCATGCTGACGTTGGTGCCGTGATCGATAATGCCGTCTTTTACCGACATTTTCACAATGTAAGCGGAGTATTGGAGGTTCAGCAGGTCGTTTGTCAAATTCCAATTGTTGGTGTATTCCACAAACGTAAAAAGGCGAAGCTTGCGCGGCGTATCGCCTTTGTTGGTGAGGGTTGTGTGCCAGATTTCATTGGTCTGGTTAAGCGGTACAAAATAGGTGCTGCTGGATTCAATATTGGAATATTGTGAGGTTATTGTTGTGTAGGCCGTGCCGTGTCGACATTCGCTTTTGTATTCTTCTAGAGGTTTACCTACCGGCTGCCATGCGTTCGACCAGTAATCTCCGCTGTCTTGGTCGCGAATATAGATATTGCGACCGGGCTGGTCCATAGGCACAGCATTTGAGCGATAGCGAGTAAAGCGCCCTTGAGCTGCGGATTTGTAGAAACTATAACCACCAGCGTTATTGGTAATAATCGCTCCGTACTCGGTTGAGCCTAGGTAGTTAGTCCAGGAGCGAGGGGTGTCTGGGCGAGTAACTACATACTCGCGATTTTGGTCGTCGAAATAACCGAATTTCATGGTGGAGAATCTCGTTAGGTTAGGATGATGCTGGACACCTTAGCTTGTGCTTCAGCGCCGTATAGTCATTATTAAGAATAAGGGGGATTATAAATAAGCTTTCTGCGAATGTCGTGATTGAATATAGCGTAATACTCGGATAGCGCACGTGATGGCTGCTGGGTAGACAATAGAAGGTTGGGCTAATATGATCGAGTGCTGCGTATCGTGAGTGGAATTGTCCTTCATTTTTAGTGGGCTTAGCCCGCTCTAGCCTGGTAGGTGTTTGTTGATTAGCCGTATCTTTGTCTCCGTTGTACAACGTTGTTCATGTTTTATCTATATTTTGCCTTTCATCGCAGCGTTTTCTCACGCTGTTCAAGCGAACAATATTGCGCCTCCACGAGGTGATGCTGAACAAGCTTTTGCAGAGTTTGGCTCATCAATTTTTCAGGTTCGAATTATTAACCTTAAATCTCATAATCTCAATAGCTCTGGAACCGGCTTTTTTGTTGCGGATGGGCATTTGGTTGCGACGAACTACCATGTGATTTCCTCTGTAGTACTAGAGCCACAGGAGTACAAGGTCGTTATCAAAAGAGAAGGTCGCGAGGTGGCACTAGAGGTCGTTGCCATTGATGTTGTTAATGATCTAGCTGTTTTGAGGGTAGAGGAACAAGGCAAGCCTTTGCTTATGAGGGCACTATCACCGTCTAAAGGTGAAAAATTGTATTCTATTGGCAATCCTCACAATATAGGGATGACCATTGTTGAAGGGAATTACAATGGGTTGGCCGATGGCTATGTTTTCGATCGAATCCATTTTTCTGGCGCTTTAAACCCGGGTATGAGCGGTGGTCCCACTATCGATGTTAATGGCGATGTTGTTGGCGTAAATGTTCAAACAGCAGGCAACCAAGTGGGTTTTTTAGTCCCTGTCGAAAAGTTAACTCGGTTGCTTGATGGCGTTAGCGGGGGGGCGGGGGCGGTAGCGGCGGCAGCCGAACCTGAAGAGGTCGAAGATTTAACCGAGGCTACGCAAGATGATGAGGAGCCGAAGGTCGTGCTCTACGAGCATCTTCAGCACGCGATTGGCGAGCAGATAATGAGTGCAACCAGCACGCTAATTGATGAGATTAATGCACGCGATTGGCCTACAGAGTTATTATCTGATGCGACAGTGGTTGGCGAGGTTCATCCGGGATTTCATTGTTGGGGGCAAAGCGATACCGATGAAAAGTTGAATATATTAACCGTCGTGAAAGGCTGTAATAGTCGGCAGTCTATATACGTCTCTAGTGAATTGGATTCAGGTTATTTTGAATATGAATTTCGTTATATCGAAGGTAAAGATTGGCCCGCGATGGCCTTTTATCAATATGCTAGCAACGAATTTTCTCACGGGCGCCCTTCGAATAGTGCGGGAGAGGAGGATGTAGAAGATTTTACCTGTGTCAACGATATTATCGAACGAGAGGATGGCTCGGTACGTCGACGAGCGGCTTTTTGTGCACGGCCCTATAAAAAATACGGCGGGCTTTACGATACTTTTTATATGGGGGTCACCATCGATAAAAATAATAGAGCCTTAATGGAACACTTTTGTCTCTCTGGCGTCGACAAACAAAAATCGAATGAATTTATGGCTCGCTTTATTCAACAGGTGAAATGGCAATGATTGTTGAAATCGTGACAAAGTCAGGTCGAGTAATGGAAATACACGCCTTCCAAAAAGATCATATTTCGATTGGTCGTGGGTACGGGAACGATCTGATTCTCCAAGATCCGTATATGGATGCTAACCATTTGGAGGTTACTTTTGATCGCGGTGAAGGCACGTTTGTTGTGCGAGATTTAAAGTCGACGAATGGAACAAAGGCTGAGCCACCCTTGGCAACTCTACGACCTTGCGAATTGGAGTCGTTCCAAAGTGGGGAAATACTTACACTGGGAAAAACGCATATCCGTTTAATAGACCCTTCGCATGCAGCTCCAGCCGCCTTAAAACTTTCTGCGTTCGAGCCAGTATTTGCGTTGCTTTCAACGTGGCGGGTTATGCTATTTTTATTGTCGGCAATTATTACAATCACTATAACGCAGGCGTACTTAGCGAATCCTTTTTCCGAAAAATTATTAAAAGAACTTAATACGGGTGTGATTTTTCTCTTTGTAGCGCTTTGCTACGGCGGTATTTGGATGTTAGCTGCTCGATTACAACGAATGGAAGGCCGGCTTTTATTTAACGTAAATATCTTATTATTCCTGTTCGTAGTTGATGGCACATTCCAACTTTTTGTGGCGGTTTACGATTTTAATATCGGCTGGTTGCTTTCCACCCATTACTTTTCATTGGTTCTAACGTTTTGGTTGGTCGCAACGGCGTTATTTGTATCGAGCACTCAAACACTTCATTTAAAACGATGGCTTGCGGGTGGCATTGCTGGGGTATTGGCCTTGCTATCGATAATGACCGATATTAGTGCCATTATATTTCCTGCCGACTTTAGCGCCCACCCCGTGTATAACATGACATTAGTAGAGCCTGCCCTACAGTTGCGAGGTGAGGTAAGTGAAGCGGAGTTTATGCTGTTAGTTGAGGATGCTTTTCAACGTGCAGAGGAGGCGAGCGAATAGCGGGGCGGAGGACGATTAAATGTTACAAAAAAGCCTGCAATAGCAGGCTTTTTTGTAAGGGTTACGCTGTTTTCAATTTCTGTTGAACTTCATCCATTTTGGCATCGGATAATTGATAGGCCATCATCGCTAGTGCTGCCACTATAGACAGCGCTGCAGGTATTAGCGTAAACATCATACGAATACCCTGAATGGTTTCTTCTGGTTGAGCAACGTTGGGTTCATAGTTGAAGAAGGCCAAAAGAAAACCTCCTGATGCGCCGCCAACGGTCCACCCCATTTTTTGAGAAAATGATGCACCGGAAAAAATTAACCCATCTACACGTCTACCTTTAGCGGCTTCGGTATAATCGGCAATGTCGGCGTACATGGAGAATACAATTACCGTAATAGGCCCAGCTAAAAGACCGTTTGCTAAATGTAAAGCACCAAAAAGAATCATGCTATCTGGGCTAATCCAATAAACTACTGCGATGGTGACTGAATTTAGCAGCATAAGGGCGATGTACACCATTTTCTTATCGCGACCTTTGCAAATCCACTGGGTGAGTGCAGCGCCAGCTATATTGCAAATGGTAAAGCCAGCCATAAACCACTTAGCCTGATCTTCCATATTCAAGTAATACTTGAAGTAATACATGATCGAAGCACCGCGTATCGATACCCAGCTTAGCGTGAATATTCCAACAAAGAACAAGACATAAAAGGGAATGTTTGATAGCAAAGCGAGAGCATCATTTTTAATGGAGTGCTTTTTCTTTATAGGTTTTACGCGTTCTTTAGTCCAGCTAAAAGTGAAATAAAGCAATATGGCGAAGATCACCGAATAGAGTCCCATAGTCATTTGAAAGCCGAGGCGGTCATCGCCTTCGCCAAACCAACCAACTAGATCTAAGGTCGCAAATTGTACGATCAGGCCAGCGCAATAGGCGCCAATCAATCGTGCAGAAGAAAGACCGTTACGCTCGTCTCTGTCGGATGTCATAACCGGCAGCATAGAGGAGTAGGGGATATTAAGAATGGTATACACCATGCCGACTAGAAAGTAAGTGACATAGGCGTAGATAACTTTGTTTTGGTCAGATATGTCTGGCGTGGTGAAACACAGTGTGGCAACTATGCCTAAAGGTAAGGCGCCAAACAGCATGTAGGGTCGAAATTTGCCCCAGCGCGTTTCTGTCCTGTCTGCCAGCATACCCATTATAGGGTCGTTTATTGTATCCCATAATCGGGTTATCAAAAATAAGGAACCAACCGTTAAGGCTGAAATGCCAAACACATCCGTGTAAAAATAGGTTCCAAAATAAATAAACGTCATCCATACAAAATTGAATGCAGCATCCCCCATGCCGTAGCCAATTTTTTCTTTAATGCCAACTTTGGCAAAATCGGAAGTCATACATATCTCCGGAGGTCGGCGGGCGTTGCCCGTGTGAAATTGTTATGGTTATAGTGCAGGCCGAGTATAACTGGGATAGTCAGGAATAGGTATCGTCTGCAGAAACTCCTATTTGACTTGTCCGATCGAGAACAAAAAAGCCCCTAAAAAACGGGGCTTTACAGAGTCTAGTTAAGCACAGATTAGAGGCTAGCCTAGTACAACTTCAACCGTAACGGTTGCGCCTTCGGCTTGCACGGGTATTACGGTGCCCTCTACTTTCTCTCCATTTACGGTGAGAGATTTGACGCCTTTACAAACGTTGTCTGGGTTTTTCACTTCGATGGAGTACGTTGCGCCACGGAACTTACGTGACACGGTATAGCCTTTCCATGCGCTCGGAATACAAGGGTCTACGGCTAGACCGTCGTAATCGGGTTTTACGCCCAGAATGTATTGTGTAATCGCAACGAAGTTCCAAGAAGCCGTACCTGTGAGCCAAGAGTTTTTGCCTTCGCCAGGTTTGTAGGCATCTTTACCTGCAACCATTTGGCAGTAAGCGTAAGGCTCAACTTTATGTAAATCACTGATATCTTCTAGATAAGCAGGCGCGATCTTTTTGTAGGTATCGAAGGCTCGGTCACCGTTACCAATGGTGGTTTCGGCGATGGTAATCCAGGGGTTGTTGTGACAAAAAATACCGGCGTTTTCTTTATACCCTGCAGGGTAGGTTGAAATTTCGCCGTACTCGATGACATATTTGGTGAAGGCGGGTTGTTGTAAAACAATACCGTATTCACAATCAAGGTGCTCTTTAACCGATTCCATGGATTTGTGCACCATGCCGTCGTCTAGACCAATGCCGGCCATGCCACAAAAACCTTGCGACTCGATGAAAATTTTACCTTCTTCGTTTTCTTTACTACCAATTTTCTTACCGTAGTAATCGTATGCGCGGAGGTACCACTCACCATCCCAGCCATCTTTCTTAACGGCCGCTATCATGGCGTCGACGTGTTTTTGTGCTTCTGCGGCGTCAGCATCGTTCCCAATGAACTTACAGAGCTTAATAAACTCTTTACCGTACAGCACAAAGGAGCCGGCAATCATGAGTGATTCTGCTGTAAATCCTTTTTTATTCCCGGTGGTTTGGAAGGATTCGTTTGGATCTTCAGAGAAGCAATTTAAGTTTAAGCAGTCATTCCAATCTGCACGGCCAATTAAGGGCAGGCCGTGTGGCCCTAAATTGTTCACCGTAAAGTAGAAAGAACGCTTTAAGTGTTCGAAGTGGCTAGTGGCTTTACTTTCATCGTTATCATAAGGCACTTGTACGTCAAGTATACCGAAGTCACCCGTTTCTTTAATGTAATCGGTGGTGGATAAGATCAACCATAGAGGGTCATCGTTAAAACCGCCGCCTAACGCGTCGTTACCGCGTTTGGTTAAAGGCTGATATTGGTGATAGGCAGAACCATCTTCGAATTGAGTTGATGCAATATCGATAATTCGTTCGCGCGCACGTTCTGGTACTTGATGGACAAAGCCAATGAGATCTTGGCTGGAGTCACGGAAGCCCATGCCACGGCCAATGCCGGTTTCGAAGAACGAAGCCGAACGGCTCATGTTAAACGTTACCATGCACTGGTACTGGTTCCAGATGTTTACCATACGGTCTAGTTTGTCATCGCCACTATCAACGGAATAGGTCGATAATAGGTCTTCCCAATAAACACGTAGTTTGTCTAGTTCAGCATCAACTTTCTCAACTGTATCAAAGCGCGCAATCACGTCTTTTGCAGGAGTCTTGTTGATGATGTTTTTGCTTTCCCATTTATTTTCGGGCTCAACTTCAATATAACCCAATACAAATACAAGCTCTTTTTCTTCGCCTGGGGCCAGCTCTACTTCTATGTAGTGAGAGGCGCAAGGCGACCAGCCATGAGCTTCAGAATTTCGGGGCTTGCCTTCGAATACAGCGTCAGGGCGGTCAAAGTCATTGTAGAGACCTTTCCATGTGTCGCGGTCTGTATCAAAGCCTTGAATTGGGGCATTTACAGAATAAAAAGCGTAGTGATTTCGACGCTCTTTAAATTCAGTTTTGTGATAGATAACAGAATCTTCGATTTCTACTTCACCGGTAGAAAAGTTACGCTGAAGATTTTGCATATCATCTTCAGCATTCCAAAGGCACCATTCAGCCCATGAAAAGAATTTTAATTTTTTCGTTTCGTTCGACGTATTTTTAAGCTTAACTTTTTGAACTTCGGCCCATGTTTTTAATGGGATAAAGTAGGTTACTTCTGCCTCAACGCCATTACGTTCACTCGTGATGCGCGTATAACTCATACCGTGCGCACATTCGTATTTATCGAGATCTGCTTTTACGGGTTTCCAGCCTGGGGACCAAACATCACCACCGTCATTGATATAAAAGTACTTGCCGCCATTGTCGACAGGAACGTTGTTATAGCGGTATCGGGTTAAACGACGGAACTTGGCGTCTTTATAAAAGGTGTAGCCGCCAGCGGTGTTGGATATAAGACTAAAAAAGTCCTCATTTCCCAAGTAGTTGATCCAAGGGTATGGGGTTTTCGGGTTTGTAATGACGTACTCTCGGGCGTCATCATCAAAATGACCAAATTTCATTTTGTTTCTACCTTAGCTTAAGTGGTTAGGAATTTTATAAATTTAGGGGGAAAGGCAGAATGCTCCACCATTTCCCCCAGACTTATTATTGTTATGAGTTCTTTAAAGCATTTTCCTGTGCAATTTCTTCTTCAGGCCAATCACACAAATTCTGATACCACGTCTTCCAGAGCACGAGGGCCGCAGCCGCCGAGATAGCCGCTGTAATGGCAGCGAAGTAAAACTCTTTGATTACAAAAAATATGGGTAATGCAACCAACGCAGTTTGCAGAATTATACCGACAGCAATGTTAAACATATCGCGACGGAAATGGGGGTTTCGAGTGAATTCAGGGTTTTCTTTGGCTACTCGATCGTGAATAGGTTTCCAGAATCCCCAAGGGCGTACACGTTTGTAGAACGTCATGAGGCGCTCTTCATCTTCAGGAGGCCCGTAGATGGTGCCCAATATTGCCGCTATTGCAGACCCAACTAAAATGACTGGGAATGAATAGAGCGGGATTATATCGCTTGGCAAGGTAGGCACTAGTATCCCAATAATAGTGGGTAGCGTTAGAGCGAGGAGTATGCCTGACGCCATACCACAGAAATAGCCCATACCATTGAAGCGCCACCAATACCATTTGAGAACATTAGAAACAGTATAACCGCCATACAAACCGCCGACTATCCATTGTAATACGGAGTTGATACTGGAGATGAATAGACCAATACAGGTACTAATCAGTACAACTGAAACCGAGACAATGTAGCTCATTCGAACTAATCTATGAGCGGACGCTTGAGGGTTTATGTAGCGTTTATAAATGTCGTTCACTAAGTAGGCGGGAGCCGCGTTTACCGTAGAGGCGAAGGTAGACATAAAGGCCGCGAGTAAGCCTGCAAGCAACAAACCGGCAACGCCCGCAGGGGCAAATTGTCGGATAGCGGATGGCAGAATGTTTTCGAAGTCCATGTTACCGGCTGTTCTTAGGTCGAGTTGATCGTAGTAAACAAGCGCTAGAACAGTAAAACCTGCAATCATCAAATAACGAATAGGCATGAGTACAACAGAGACAAAACCACTCATTTTCGCTGCTTCACGGGGTGATTTTGTTGCTAATACTTTCTGCATGTCATAGTTAGGTGCAGGGCCTGCAGCACTAATAAGAACACCTTTAAATAAAAGCATCATGACGAAAGCGGCAAACAACTCATAACCATCGGAGTTGATTTTAGTCATTACTTCTGGGATGACGTTGGTCCAATCTAAGCCAAGATTCCACCCAAAGAAAGGGTTGCTCCAGCCTTCGGGAACCGCTGCTTGAAATGCTTCTGGTGATACTTGCATCATGGCGATGCTGGCAATTATTACAGCTGAAACGGCCATAATGGTAAATTGCAAAACATCAGCCCATACAATACTGAGCATACCGCCAAGCATGACATAAAAGGTGGCAATGGCCGTGAAGAAAATACCGTACAGATGGGGTACGTATTTAGCTGATACCGCAAAGGGTACGTATGGGGCAACGTTTTCCCATGGAATAAAGATTTCCATGAACTTGCCTATGCCAACAAAACCGTAGGCTAAAAAGCCCAATACACCGATAACGGCGAATACGATTACAATGCTGTGCGAAAGGGTGCCGCCTAGGTCATCACCGAAGCGGAGTCGAATCCACTCTGCGCCGGTCAATACATTAGAGCGACGTAACCAGACGGACAAGAAGACCATAAGGAAAACTTGGTTAAATACTGGCCAAGCCCATGGTATCCACATGCTTTTTAAGCCGTATACAAATAATAGCGTTACAAGCCACATTGTACCGGAAATATCGAACATGCCGGAGGCGTTAGACAAACTGAGCATGTACCAAGGTAGTGTTTTTCCACCGAGAAAATAAGAGTCGAGATTTTTGGAGGCTTTCTTCTTCAGGAGCAGACCGATAATCACGGTGCTGACCAGATAGAGGCAGATAATGGAAATATCCAAATACGTTAAGTGCATAAAATAGGCGCCTTAAATGCTATGTAATTGTTATCGCTGGGGCTGAGCCAAGTCGATGGAGTAATACCGGTGTTACTTCTGAGACTATAGTCGCCAGAAATAGGTGGTAGCACGGTATAGCTATCGATAATCGTTAGTGCATATCGATAGTTAGTGTTAGTGAAACGCCGGTTGTTCCATTAATAGCTCTATAATTTCAGCAGCGCAGCTGCCATCGTTAAAGAGACATCTAAGTGAACCCATTGTTACGCTCGTACTATGGTAAAACAAGATCCATGGTCTCGAACAGAAATCCCCTAGGTTTGTAGTGCCGCCCTTACCACTCGTCACGCGATCGCTTCTTTTCATCCACATTTGCCAGTGCCAACGAAGGAACCCTCAAATGTGACTGTATTTTATTGCAATCTCGAACTTTCTCGATACTCTCGCCGCCAGAAAAATTGGCTGCATAGCAGTGAATATCGCCTCCCAATCATACGAGTCTCTTTTAATGAGATACAGACAAGGCAAAGGTCGCGGCTATTTTAGGAGAATTTGAGGCGTTTGACAGCAGTTTGCACATAAAAACACTTTCAAACTAAGTAATTACTACGAAAGTACGTGGCTGAGGTGCAAAGAGGGTGTAGTTTTACCTGATAATTGTACAAAGGTTAGCTATATACATCATCAGCTAATAGAGCGGGCAGCAGAAAATTATAGTGAGTGTAGGTGAATTTAACGTCACCGCACCAAATTGTGGCACTAAAGTCCTTGTTGTCGTCGTCGAATGTACCGATCAAATCCCTACCTGAGGAATTGGTTTTTGTTAGAGCTGCCACGATTAGAGGTACGCGTCGGGAGCGTTACTCTATTGGCGTTCGTTGCCTAGGCGTTTGAGTTGTCATTAAGTGATTAACCTTGTGCGGCATAGCAAAGCGAAAGGCCCTTAAGCACCCGCCGATGATCTTAGACAAATTCATCGGCGGCCAATAGGTTACGCGTTACCCTACAGTAAGAGTACAATTAAGTTTGCAGCTTCGTGCAAAGGAGGGAAACGGCAATGTCGTATTCAAATCAACCGTTAAAACGAACGGCTCTAGTAACAGGGGCAGGAAGCGGTATTGGCGCGGCCTTATCGTTGTCATTAGCGAAGCAAGGTTTTGATGTTGTTGTGAGCGACCTTGACGAAATATCTGCGCAAAAAGTGGCTGATGAAGTGTTGACACAAGGTTTTCAAGCTCGTGCGTTTAAGCTGGATGTTTCCAAGCAAGACAATATTGACGGGGTGGAGGCCAGCGTAGGGCCCATCGATATTCTTATTAATAATGCAGGCCTGCAATTCGTCGCTAAGCTTGAAGCCTTTCCGCCTGAAAAATGGCGGCAATTGAACGAAGTGTTACTGGTTGGCCCTGCTATGCTCACTCGGGCATTGTTACCTTCAATGAAGGCGAAAAATTTTGGCCGGATTATTAACATAGGGTCTATTCACGCATTGGTAGCATCGCCCTTTAAAAGTGCCTACGTTGCGGCAAAACACGGCATATTGGGGTTTTCAAAAGTAATAGCCTTAGAAACTTCAGACTTCGATATTACCATCAACACCTTGTGCCCTTCTTATGTCAAAACTCCTCTAGTAGAAAAACAAATTAAACAGCAAGCGCAGGAATATGGAATGTCTGAAGACGAGGTGGTAACAACCGTAATGTTGGAGCCAATGCCTAAAAAAGCGTTTATTGAAATGGAAGAGTTGTCAGGTACGGTAGAGTATTTAGTGTCCTCTGCCGCAAAAAATGTTACTGGCCAATCTATTGTTCTTGATGGGGGATGGACGGCCAGATAATCAGGGAGTAATAATCGCTATGATTGAGCAGGAACGTACAGAGATTCTGCGCTACATAGAAAAATTTAGTGGTGTTTTCAATGATATGATGCGACAGGTTATAGAGCGTATTATTCAAAATCAGTTCGACGGCGGCTGTCAGCCTGCTGCCGATCAAAAATCTTCTCCTACATCCCCCCCCAAAATGCCTAACGTAAAAGTTAATGCAGAACAATTTGTTCAGCAGCAGTTGTTGTTTCTTGAAAAACAGCAACAGCTCTGGCAGAACGCCGCTAAATCAATGATGGGTGAGCCCACTGAGCCTATTATTGAAGAAGGAAAAGATGATAAGCGTTTTACAGATGACGATTGGGACGGCAACCCGATGTTTAGCTACATAAAACAAGCCTATTTATTGAATGCAGAATATATGCATCAAATGGTTGATGCATTAGATTTTGAGGACAAAAAGCTCGAAGAGCAGGTTAGGTTTTGTACGCGACAGTTTGTTAGCTCAATGGCGCCAAGTAATTATGTATTAACCAACCCCGAAGTCTGTCGGGAAATTTTGAACACCGAAGGCGAGAACCTCGCTAAAGGTATCGATAATTTTATGAGGGATTTGGATAATAGCCCAAACGAAGCCTTCAAAATCACACAAGTAAGCTTAGATGCCTTTACGTTGGGGGAAGATTTAGCGTATACCCCGGGCAAAGTGATTTTCGAAAACAATTTAATTCAGCTTATTCAGTACGAGCCTACTACCGATGCGACCTTTGAAAACCCGTTGCTTATTATTCCTCCCTTTATCAACAAGTACTATATCCTTGATTTAGACAAAAAAAAATCAATGGTTAATTGGTTGGTGGGGCAGGGCTATACAGTATTTATGGTCTCTTGGGTAAATCCCGATCATACGCTAAGCGCGACTACGTTCGATCACTATGTAATGGATGGCGTTATTGCGGCTTTAGATGTCGTTCAAAAGTCAGTGAACAACATGCCCATAAATGTTGCAGGCTATTGCGTGGGTGGTACTCTGTTAGCAACGGCCCAGGCGTATCTGTTGTCTCAGGGGGACGAGCGTATTCACTCGCTTACTTTTCTGACAAGCCTTTTTGATTTCTCTGAACCGGGGGAGGTAGGGCATTATATTTCTGAGGAAATGTATCCTTTAGTCGAAAAAATGGTTCAGAAAAAGGGTTATTTCGATGGACGCATTCTGGCGCTAAGTTTTTCGTTATTAAGAGAGAATAATTTATTTTGGTCTTTTTTCATTGAACACTATTTAAAAGGAAAAGACCCTACACCTTTTGATATTCTTTATTGGAACTCCGACTCCACTAATATTCCAGGCGAAGCCTATTTGTACTATCTACGGAATATGTATTTGGATAATAAACTTATTGAAGCCGGCGGTATTTTTGTAAAAAATGTACCAGTGGATTTACGTACGATAAAAACACCTAGCTATTGCTTGGCCGCTATGGCTGATCACATAGTATTGTGGCCGGCGGCCTATAAAAGTGCGCAATGCTTAGGCGGTGAAAAACGTTTTGTGTTAACGGAATCTGGGCACGTAGCCGGCGTTGTGAACCCTGTCAATCGAGGCAAATACTCCCATTGGGTCAATAGTGAAATGCCAAAAACGCATCAGGGCTGGCTGGAGGGCGCGTCTCAGCAGCAAGGATCGTGGTGGCAAGATTGGCATCAGTGGTTGCAGTTATATTCAGGTAAGAAAGTTGCACCCGCATCGGTTGGTGGTGATAGTTTCCCTGTTATCGAAAATGCCCCTGGCCGATACGTAAAACAAAGACTGGAAAGAGTTGTTCCTTCGAGCGTAGAAGAGTCGCTATAATCAATAGAAAATTAAGATAAGAGTAGCCTTGTGATAATCATCAAAAAATATCCAAATCGACGTTTATACGATACCTCTAAAAGTCAGTATATTAATTTGGAGACCATCAGAGCGCTCGTTATGGAGCATAAAGAGTTTAAAGTTATAGACTCTAAAACTGAGAGTGATCTGACAAAAAGTATTTTATTGCAAATTATCAGTGAGCAGGAGGCAGGTGATCAGCAAGCAATATTGACCGAAACAGTCCTAAAGCAGCTAATTCGGTTTTATGGGACTGAGATGCAAGATTTTATGCGTCAGTATATTGAGCAGAGTATTGCCACCTTCTTGGAGCGGCAAGATAGCTTCCAAGGCGTGATGAGCGACTTTATTCAGAGTGCTTCACCTATGACAGCATTCAATCAAATGATGGAAAAGAATATGGCTATGTGGCAGGGGTTTACAGGTACTGCTAAAAGTCGTCCTCAACCTTCCGATAGGCCCAGTAGCAGCCCTGACCCAGATCCCTCCCCCAAAGATAACGATAGCGCCAGTAGTTAGCTGGGTTCTTTCGCTCCTTTATGCTATGAGCCTGCGTGGTTTTGGGGCCTGAAAGGTCTTGATCTCGCTAATATCACTATCGCTTTTTACCGTGTTGTTGGTAGTAGTAAAATGGTATAAGAAAGTGTGCTGCATCGCAGCAAATCAGCTTGACGGACTTCCTTTTCATGCTTAAACTAAGTCTAAATACTGCAGTGCAGCAATATCATTAATGGAGGATTAGTCATGTTAGATAAAATGTTTGAGCAAGCCCAGACAATGTTTAAACCAATGAACGAACTGCTATCCCTTAATTCCAAAGTGATGGAAAACCTTGCCGATAAGCAAAAAACGCTTGTTACCGATATGGTTAGCGAAAGTATGGCATTTGCCAAAGAGTTAGGGGCTCAGAAAGATTTCTCGGGTGTCTATCAAACGCAGAAAGCGTATATGGAAGGGGTTCAAGATAAGTGGGTTTCAACGTCTACTGAATTTTATGAAGTATTGACATCGACCCAAGAGAAAGCTGGGGAAGTACTAAAAAGTGCGGCTGTTGTTCAGTAACGATCTCAACCTCGGGATATAACAGATCTATTCGTCGATTCGATCAAGCGTAATGTAAAAAAACGGTGCTTGCGATTATTGAGGAATAAAAAGCCCGGCTTGGTACCGGGCTTTTTTGTTTTAAGCTAAGCGGTGCGAGGGTGCAGTTCTGTAGGGTGGTTTGGTTCGGTCGCGTGGGAATTCGTACGCTCGCCAGTAATGCTGTGTGCTCGAGACAATTATTCTTATTGTTGAATGGAAAAGGAGTGGTGTCATGTACGAAAAACTTTATGAGCAAGTTGAAACATTATTCAAGCCTTTCTCAGACCTGATGAGTATTAATATCGAAACGATGGATGCTGTTCGAGAGAAGCACGTCGACCTTGTTAACACCTTAATGGAGAGGGGCCTTGAGCATGCAAAAGGGATGTCGACCCAACAAGGGTTGGATGATGTCTTTGGCATGCAGCAGCAATATTGGGAATCAGTACAACAAACGGTATCCGCGAGTGCGAAAGATGCCTTTGTGTTGCTGAATGATTCACACGAGAAAATGGGAGAAATGCTAGGGGTAGGTTATACGTGGTCAGATGTGCCCGTTTCAGATCCCGCGCCGCTGAAGCCTGCAAAAGAAGCGGTTAAAAACGAACCGGTTAAAACAGTTAGAAAGAAAACCGCAGCGGGGAAGAAAGCTAAGCCCAGTGCGCGTAATATTTCAGCGGCGAAGCAAACGGATTTAGTAACGGATTAGGCGCCTATAGGCCCTTACCTATTACAAAGAGATAAGGGCCTATAGGGGGCGTGCAAATTTTCTTCGCATGCTTTTTATTGGCGCTGAGCAGTAAACGATAGCGTTGGGCCGGTTTTCCGTAGGGCTAATACATATGTTGACCGCCATTTATCGAAAGAGTAGACCCTGTAATAAAGCCCGCATCATCCGCCACTAAAAATTCAACACCCCGCGCAACCTCGTCAGCACTACCTAAGCGTCCAACAGGGATTTTGGCAACGATTTTTTCAAGTACTCTTTCGGGTACCGCTCTCACCATATCTGTTGCAATATAACCTGGCGCAATGGCATTGGCCGTAATATTGTGGCGAGCGCCTTCTTGCGCTAACGCCTTAGTGAACCCATGAATACCGGACTTAGACGCTGCATAATTAACCTGCCCATATTGTCCTGCTTGGCCGTTTATAGAGCCAATATTTACAATACGACCAAAATTATTGGCTCGCATAGTACCTATGACGTTACGAGACAAGTTAAAACAGGACCCCAGGTTTGTTTCCATGACTTTGTGCCAGCACTCGGGTGTCATATTATGAATGGTGTTATCGCGCGTAATGCCTGCGTTGTTAATCAGAATGTCAATGTCATGCCCGAAGTCAGTGCGAATGCTTTCGATAGCCGTTTTGCACGCGTCAAAATCAGCAACGTCGAACTTGTATACGGGAATGTCAAACTCCTTGCTGAAATCTCTGGCTTTAGCGTCGTTGGAGGCGTAATTGGCCGCTACTAAATAGCCCGCTGTTTTTAATCGTACAGATATAGCTTCACCGATACCGCGTGTACCTCCAGTGACGAGTGCAAGTCTACTCATGGTTGTTCTCCTTGACCAAATGAGCAAAAAAAAAGGTATGGTTCTAACGGGTGCAGGTTTCTTTCAGCGTTTTTGGTGTGCTTCCAATTGAAACTTGCACTTTCGTAACTATATAGAAGAATTGCAAAAGCGAAACCTGCTAAAAAGAAACTGGTGCCAACCATAGAGGAAAGACTGTGTCAGATCATGTTGTAGATATAAATGAGTCGAATGCGCAGGCATTACTCATTGATGAATCGTTTAAACGGCCGGTATTAATTGATTTTTGGGCGGACTGGTGCGAACCCTGTAAAAATTTAATGCCAGTACTTGAAAAGCTTGCTGTTGAATGTGGCGGCGCCTTTCTTTTGGCGAAAGTTAATGCTGACGAACAGCAAATGATTTCTGGTCAATTTGGCGTTCGATCTCTTCCTACGGTAATGGTAATGAAAGACGGCCAACCAGTAGATGGCTTTACAGGGGCTCAGTCCGAACAGCAAGTACGAGAGTTGCTTGGTAAGTATTTGCCTAAGCCTTGGGACCTGCTGCTGGAGCAGGCTCAGGCGTTGTGTGCGGAGGAGGATTTTGGCGGCGCTTTGCCGCTTTTACAGCAAGCATACAAAGAGTCTGAGGCGCGTGCCGATATTGCTGTGGTGTTAGCAAAGACCCACATTCAGCTTAACCGTTTGTCTGATGCAGAAGTCGTGTTAGCTCAAATTAAAATGGCTGATCAGGACGCCGAATACAACAATGCTATCGCTAAGCTTGAATTAGCGCAGCAGGCCGGTAAAGCGCCGGAAATTGAAGCGTTAGAGGAGCAGCACAAGGCAAACCCTGCCGATCAGCAGGTCGCTTATCTGTTAGCGGTGCAATATAGCCAGCATGATTATTATGCCGAAGCATTGGCTTTGCTGTATGGAGTGCTTCAATTAGACCTTAATTTTAACGACGGGGAAGCCAGAAGAATTTACACGGATGTGCTCGCGGTACTAGGCAAAGGGGACCCGCTCGCCGTTGAATACCAGCGTAAAATGTATACATTGCTTTACTGATTCACAGTGATAGTAGATGTGGCTCAATGGAATGCTCAAAAGCTATTCTTGGTGCTCATGGGCGTCGCATCAGCACTAGGAGTGACGAGGTAACAATGGCATAATGCGCACCGTTTTCAGGGCAAGCGAGTATTCGCCCACTTCGCCCATAATTGCGCCCACTGCATGCCGCGAAACCCGCGTTTGCACACTATGTGGCCGCCGTAAGCGTTATCCAAGCGCATAGATACCGAACCCCGTTAGGGGTTTTGGACGTTATCCAGAGGAAGACAATGCAACCGCAAAGCAAACCTAATAATCCGAATTTTTCATCAGGCCCTTGTAGTAAGCGACCTGGTTACGATGTCAGCAACCTTGATATTGCGACATTAGGTCGTAGCCATAGATCTTCCGTAGGTAAAAAAGCATTGGGTTTAGCCTGCGAGCAAACCGCCAAAATATTGGGTTTACCTGAAGGCTATCGTGTAGGTGTTGTGCCAGGTTCAGATACGGGCGCCGTTGAAATGGCCATGTGGTCTTTGTTGGGTCAGCGAGCAGTCGATATATTGGCCTGGGAGTCGTTCGGTAGTGGTTGGGTAACGGATATCACTAAACAGCTCAAGTTAGACAATGTCACCGTACACGAAGCCGATTATGGCAAGTTACCCGATTTAAACGCGGTCGATTTTGCTAAAGATGTTATTTTCACATGGAATGGCACCACCTCTGGAGTGAAAGTTCCGAACGGAGACTGGATTGCAGATGACCGCGAAGGCCTAACGATATGTGACGCCACCTCAGCCGTTTTCGCGATGGAAATGCCGTGGGAGAAGTTAGACGTAATCACCTACAGCTGGCAGAAGGTTCTCGGGGGTGAGGGCGCACACGGAATGTTAATTCTTAGCCCGCGGGCCGTAGCGCGATTGGAGTCTTATACCCCGCCATGGCCGATGCCAAAACTATTCCGTATGACCAAGGGTGGGAAGCTTACGGAAGGGATCTTCCGTGGCGAGACTATTAACACCCCGTCAATGTTATGTGTTGCAGACTATCTGGATGCGCTTAACTGGGTGGAAAGTTTGGGTGGCCTATCGGCCGCAATTGGCAAGTCTCAGGCTAACCTTGCTGTAATAGCGAGCTATGTAGAAGCGAATGATTGGATCGATTTCCTGGCAGCAGAGCCCGAAACACTTTCAAATACGAGTGTGTGCTTAACGTTAAAGGCTGAACCTGATCAAGTAAAAGAAATGGTGAAGTTATTGGCTGCTGAAGGTGTAGCGTTTGATATAGGAGCCTACCGCGATGCGCCCGCAGGCTTGCGTATATGGGCCGGTGCTACAGTCGAATCTTCAGATTTAGCGTTGTTAATGCCTTGGTTGGGTTGGGCGTATCAGCAAGTGACCCAGTAATAAAAGGCTGTAGCCTTAATTGCTCCCTTTAAAATGGCCCTGGAGACCCAGGGCCTAATCGAAGAAACAAGGTTTTACCTCGCTGTAAGAGGCCTATCGGCCGGTTAAGCTTGGTGTCTCCTTTAGAGCAAGAACGAGGCCATAAAATAACAGTATAAATATCAGTGGGTTAGAATAATCCTCTCAATAGGATGTTAAATATTCTGACAAGTTGCTGTGACTCAATTCTCAATCAAATTTCCCGTATTTTCATTTATTTAAAGGTGCAATCAATATGTATCAAATTCGTACGTACAATAAAATTTCGGAGAAGGGTTTATGCCGCTTTCCTGAAGATCAATACACTGTAGGCGAAGCGGTAGTTGAAGCAGATGCTGTACTGTTGCGCAGCCAAAAACTTCAGAATGAAACATTACCGGCCTCCGTAGTTGCTGTAGCACGTGCGGGTGCGGGCGTTAACAATGTTCCAGTAGAGGACTACACCGAAAAAGGGATTGTTGTCTTCAACACGCCAGGCGCAAATGCAAACGCCGTTAAAGAGTTAGTGTTAGCGGGTATGCTGTTGAGTTCTCGCGGTATTTTACAAGGCAAAGAATTTGTTTCAACGCTCGGTCATATGACCGACGCTGCTGAAATGTCGAAACTGTTAGAAGCAGAAAAAAAGCGTTTTGCGGGAAGCGAACTAGCGGGTAAAACCTTGGGTATTGTGGGTTTGGGTGCAATTGGCTCTATGGTTGCCGAAGCCGCTTTAGCGCTAGGTATGAATGTTGTGGGGTTTGATCCGGCACTGTCTGTCGAAGCTGCGTGGAGGCTGCCTAGCGAGGTGGGGCGTAAAGAAAGCTTGCAGGCACTGCTAGGTGACGTGGATTACTTATCGTTGCATGTTCCTGCAATAGAGCCAACAAAAGGCATGATCAATGCTGAGACGTTGGCCATGATGAAGCCCACCGCTGCGATTATGAATTTTGCTCGCGATGCAATTGTTATTGCTGAAGATGTAGTTGCTGCATTGGATGCTGGAAAATTACGTCAGTATGTGTGCGACTTTCCAGAGCCTTGTTTAATCGGGCACGAAAAAGTTGTGGCGGTGCCTCATATTGGCGCGAGTACCGGTGAAGCTGAAGAAAACTGTGCAGTAATGGCGGTTAATCAATTGCGTGATTACCTAGAGAACGGGAATATTAAAAATTCCGTTAACCTGCCAGAAACCAGTATGGGCGGTTTAAACTCCAATTGTCGCATCACCTTTATTAATGAAAATGTCGCGGGTGTATTGGGACATGTTTTATCTATATTTGCTGAGAACAGTGTGAATGTAATTGATATGGTGAATAAAAGCCGTAACAACGTGGCTTATACTATTCTCGATTTTGATGCTCGACCTAGCGATGCGGTAATTGAAGCGTTGAGCAAAGTTGAGCATGTGATCTCTTTGCGCGTGATATTAAAATAATTAGTGTTAATACTGTTGCATTGTTCGGTTAAAACCGGATAATGCGCAGCCCTCGAGCATGTTTTTTTGTGTTCGATTTGTAATGGTGGCTCAGCTTGGTCCCCTCGCAACAATTCGCTGTGAACTCCGCCAGGCCTGGAAGGGAGCAACGGTAGCAGTATAATTGTGTGCCGGGGTGTGGC
>Ga0065722_100330_pt1 | contig 48857 bp, 41 predicted proteins | sample BansetMetagenome_FD_59109 | JGI IMG/M metagenome (GOLD analysis project Ga0065722, IMG submission 59109) | Bankia setacea gill microbial communities from Puget Sound, Washington, USA - Caecum Enriched | ecosystem: Host-associated > Mollusca > Digestive system > Ceca | place: United States... | reverse complement strand
TGGCATATATGTGCGACGCTTTCGCATCCCCCTCACCGCGCAGTAATTCAGCATCACGATAGGCTTCGGCCTCAAGAATAGTGCGCTGACGATCGGCGTCAGCACGAATGATTTCAGCCTGCTCCTTACCCTTTGAGCGATGCTCTCGCGCCTCACGCTCACGCTCGGCAGCCATTCGACTGAATACCGGGCCACTAACCTCGGCGGGAAGATCAATGCGCTTAACGCGAACATCAACCACCTCAATACCAAGAGAAGTCTGAGTAAACCCGTTCAACTGCGCCGTCAGGTCAACCATCAACTGATCGCGCTCACCACTCACAACCTCTAACAAGGTTCGCTGTGCAAACTGATTGCGCAAACCTTCATTGATACGCTGCTCCAACAAGCGGACGGCTCGAGCCTCTTCACCATTTGTTGCAGTGTAGTAAGTGCCCACATTGATAATCCGCCACTTAGCAAAGCTGTCGACAATCATAGACTTCTTTTCGACTGTCAAGAAGCGTTCTGCGCGTGCATCCAAAGTCAAAACACGAGACTCAAACTTGCGCACCTGATCGATCCAAGGAAGCTTAAACCGTAACCCNGGCTGTAGATCGGCCTGCAGCACTTTACCAAAGCGCAGCAAAACACCGCGCTCAAATTCGTTCACAATGTAAACAGAGTTCGCGCCTATAAAAATAGCAATAATAGCCGCAATTAGAAACGTAAGAGCTTTAGTAGACATTAGCGTCCCTCCCTGCGGCGTGGAGTTGTACTTAACTCACGACGTAATTGATCTGCCACCTGGTTGGTGAGTAGGTCGATATCGGCAGCGGTTAAACCACCACTACCGCCGGCAGGCGCTGCACTATTGTTAACCAACTTATCAAGCGGTAAATAAAGCAAATTACTACCGCCCTCGACGTCGACCATAATCTTAGACGAGTTAGACAACACATCTTCCACTGCATCTAGATAGAGGCGCTGACGAGTAACCTCTGGCGCTTTTTTGTATTCGCCTAGTAGCAATTCAAAGCGCTTTGCCTCACCTTCGGCGCGAGCGATGACCTGCTCTTTATAGGCAGTAGCCTCTTCAATCACGCGCTGAGCTCCACCCCGTGCCTCAGGGATAATACCGTTGGCGTAGGCCTGNGCCTGATTCTTGAACTTTTCTTCATCTTCCCGCGCTCGAATCACGTCATCAAAGGCTTCCTGTACTTCGCGCGGCGGGTTTGAATCTTCAATGTTCACCTTCTCGATGCGAATACCGGTGCGGTAGTTATCCAGGTAGGTCTGCAAGCGAGCTTGCACATCTGCAGCTACTTGTTCACGCCCAAGCGTTAGAATCTGGTGCATCTGAGTGGAGCCAGCTACATGGCGCAAGGCNCTGTTTGCNGCCTGNTGCAAACTTCCTTCCGGATCCCGCACGTTCAGCACGAAATCACGAGCATCCGATAGATTGATACTGTATTGAACGGACAACTTTATATCGACGATATTGAGGTCTTTAGTCAACATCTGCTCGGAGGTCGTCCACAAACGAACCTTGGTAACGTTGACGGCATAAACCTTGTCAATTAGAGGTGGGTTCCAGCGAAAGCCGGGACCTTTAGTTTCATGGTATACGCCCAATCGCAAAACCACAGCTCGCTCTTGCTCGTTGACGATACCCGAACCGGCATAAAAGTAAACGGCAACAACTGCAGCAACAATTAATCCGATCAGTAAACCACCGCCAGATCCAGCATTAGAACCCGGGCCGCCGGATCCGCCTTTACCGCCAAAAATTCCAGACAGTTTTTTCTGCAGGTTTTTGATCGCCTCATCGAAATCGGGTGGCCCGTCATTACCGCGCTTGCCACCCCAAGGGTCTTTATTGTTACCGCCCGGTTCATTCCAGGTCATGGGTATACTCCAATTGTTTTTAATTATCTATGCCGGATTAACCGTGCATAGGCGATCCCGCGCCGTAAAGTCCCAACTCGCTGAAGCACTTTGCACACTAGAGAGACGCACAGGAATAAATGCGACTAAAGCAGCAAGGCCAAGATGGGAGACTAAACGCATCAACAAGATATGGTGGTAATTTATTGTATTTCAACTATTTAAACCAGAGCGACGCTAACTCGCAATCTGCTGACCATCAACGCCAAACTGATCATTAAGCGTCAAATCTTCGAGAGTCAAACTCTCCGCTGAAAGAATACGCCGCAAGTCCGACTCCGGCAAACGGATCTCCAACTCACAGCGACCGTCAGCTAAGTAGCGTTCATTTTGCACGGCGTTTTGACGAAATAATCGCGCCCGCAAACTACCTTCATCCGTCGCTAAAATAATGTTTTGATGTACAACATTCTCGGTTAAGAGTTCGGCAATAGCCGCTTCCAGCAAGTCTCGTCCCTCACCAGTTTCCGCCAACTTCCGCGCCGATAACCACACAGCGATTGGACGGCCTTGATCATCCCTGTCGAGCCTCGGAGCCATTTCCTGCAGCAAATCAATTTTGTTGTAGACCAACAACTGCGGCAGAGTGTGGGCGCCAATTTCCTCTAGCACTTCGTTAACTTGTTCTATGTTGCGCGCGCGCTCATCGTCAGCAGCATCGATGAGATGCAACAGCAAATCTGCACTTGCGGCCTCTTCCAAAGTGGCACGAAATGCTTCAACCAAGCGGTGGGGTAAGTTGCTAATAAAGCCAACAGTATCCGCCATGATTGTCGCCCCCAAGTCCGGCACACTAATGCGTCGCATGGTGGGATCAAGCGTTGCGAAAAGCTGGTCTTCCGCATAGACATCAGAATCGGTTACCGCATTGAACAAAGTCGATTTTCCAGCGTTGGTATAGCCGACAAGAGATACCGTCGGTATATCAGCCCGAAGTCGAGACCTTCGCCCTTGCTCGCGCTGCTTGCGTACTTTGTCCAAACGTTTGCCGATGGCTTTAATTCGAGCGCGCAATAATCGACGGTCAGTTTCAAGCTGGGTTTCACCTGGGCCGCGCATCCCAATACCGCCCTTCTGACGCTCCAAGTGGGTCCAACCGCGAATCAGGCGAGTAGACATATGCTTGAGCTGGGCGAGCTCCACCTGCAGCTTACCCTCGTGGGTACGAGCGCGCTGGGCGAATATATCCAAAATCAAACCGGTGCGATCAAGCACTCGACACTCGAGTGCTTGCTCTAGATTACGCTCTTGGCTGGGGGATAATTCGTGATTAAAGATGACAATCTGCGCCTCGTGCTCACGCACGGCAGACAACAGCTCATCTAACTTGCCAGTTCCAACAAAGTACTTTGCGCTAGGCGCAGGTCGACTACCGGTGATCATCGCCACCGGATCTCCACCTGCTGACAGTACAAGTTCTTCAAACTCTCGCGAGTCATTCTGCTCGATTGGGAGCGGCAGCTCTAGGTGAACAAGAACAGATAGCTCACCGCTTTCAGGGCGATCAAAAAACAAACAANACTCCGATTAACTGCCGCTATCGATTTCTTCGCCATTTTCTGGGTTCAACATAGGAACACGTACTGGGCGAGAAGGCACTACGGTCGATATGGCGTGCTTATAAACCATTTGACTGACGGTGTTTTTTAACAAGACAACAAATTGGTCAAATGACTCTACTTGACCCTGCAGCTTAATACCGTTGACCAGATAAATAGAAACTGGGATTCGCTCTTTTCTCAGAACGTTAAGATAAGGGTCTTGTAAGCTATGCCCTTTTGACATGTTTATTCTCCTTATGAGGAACAAAAAAATTAATCGTCGACTTCCGGGTTACGTACCTTTGTAAACACCGACAACAAGATGGAGCAAACCGACGCAAGCGTATAAATACTGTTCAACTAACTATAGACGGAACCGCGCTAATTGCCGTAAAACCTGCACAGCGGTTTCGGTGATCAATGCCAGCGTCTATAACCGAGATGTCACCGACATATAGGAATAGGTCTCGCCAAATATACGCTGCAAAACACAAACTTAGACTACCTTAATAAATGCTAAGTTGGTACGAGCTTCCGCAATTCCAAAACTACAGCCATTATATGGCCCTTGTAGGCAAAAAATTCAAGGCTTTATTCACAATTTCACGGGAAGTTAATATTTCTCCCGATTCTTGCTGAGTATTCAACCAGCTCAGCCCCTGCCAGCCACGCAGCCAGGTTAACTGACGCTTCGCCAACTGACGCGTCGCAACAACACCTTTGTCGCGCATTACATTGAAATCAGTTTCTCCAGACAAATATTCCCACACCTGCCGATAACCCACAGCTCGAATCGCCGGCATATCACGATGCAAATCGCCTCGATCAAACAGTGCTTGCACTTCGGCCACCAAACCGTCCTCCAGCATTTTGTCAAAGCGCAATGCAATTCGCTGATGGAGAACACTGCGCTGTTGTGGTGCAATTGCAATTTGTACCCAATGATACTTTTCGAGTAGTCCACCTTGAAAACTTCCCTGCCATTCACTCAAAGCTTTACCTGACGACCGATAAACCTCCAACGCACGACTAATACGCTGCGAGTGATTGGGATGAATTCGCGCCGCCGAAACGGGGTCGACCCGCTGCAGCTCAGCATGCAAACCAGGCCAGCCAATTGCTGTCGCCTCCAACTCCAGCTCAGCGCGAACTTCTGGTGCAGCTGCCGGCATGTCTGATAGACCTTCCAGCAAAGCTTTAAAATACAGCATGGTGCCGCCCACTAGCAGTGGCGTTTTGCCTAAAGCAACAATCGATTCAATCTCACGGCTCGCATCCTTACAAAATTCTGCGGCAGAATAACTTTCACTCGGATCGAGAAAGTCAATTAATCGATGCGGACCACGCGCCAACTCTTCCGCGCTAGGCTTAGCAGTTCCAATATTCATGCCACGATAAACGAGCGCCGAATCGACACTAATTATTTCGGCGCCGAGCTCTTGGTGCAAACGAATCGCGAGCTCAGTCTTACCCGATGCCGTCGGCCCCATGATGGCAATAGCTAAAGGCTTGCCGTCAACCTGCGTAGCAATTGTCGTGTTAGCATTTTCTCCAAGCAACGAACTATTGCCCCCGTAAAAATAATTTATCGAGCTGGTCCAAACTCATTTGGCTCCAGGTCGGTCGCCCGTGATTACATTGACCGCTGCGCTCGGTAGCCTCCATGTCACGTAATAAAGCATTCATTTCCGCCAAAGAAAGCTTGCGGTTTGCTCGAACGGAACCGTGGCACGCCATGGTTCCCAATATTTCATTAATATTATTTTGAATTCGTTGGCTGGTGCCAAACTCGATTAGGTCCGACAATACATCGCGCACTAGCAGTTCGATATCAGCCCCGTTTAACATTACGGGAACCTGTCGAATCAAAAGCGACTCGGGCCCTGCGCGCTCCAACTCGAACCCNAGCCGAGTGAAAATTTCAGCGTGATCATCGGCGTGGTCAGCTTCTTTTTCACTTACAGCAATTGCCCGTGGCACAAGCAAGGGTTGCGACTGTACTTTTTGGCTCGCCTGCTGAGCCTTCATGCGCTCATAGGTAATACGCTCGTGCGCCGCATGCATATCGACAACCACCAAACCGTTGGCGTTTTCCGCGAGAATATAAATACCTTTTAGTTGCGCGATGGCGAACCCTAAGGGCGGAACTTCACCTGTTGTTTCAAGATCGGTTAAAGCCTGCCGGTCGATAGTTGGGCCGATATAACCCTGTGCGGCGGAAGCACTCCCGAAGGATGCGTAATGACCCGCGCCCTCGGCAATCGCATCGCCCGCCGATTCACCTCGCGAGACCGTTACATCCCTTCCAGAACCATTAAAACCACCGAAGCCAAACCCTTGCCCTCCAGCCGATCCAGAAAAACTAGATGCTTCGGAGCGCGTAGCCAAACCCAAATGATTTTGTTGCGGAATAGACTCTTGTGAATAGGGTTCGGTTGCCACTGCAGGAACCTCCGAGCTGGGGCGAACATCCGCTAATGCTTTATGGAGACTGCGAAACAAAAAATCGTGGACTAAACGGTTATCACGAAAACGTACTTCGTGCTTGGTAGGGTGAACATTGACATCGACATTGGCTGGATCCAGCTCAAGATACAACACAAATGCTGGGTGGCGACCGTGATACAGCACATCCTGATACGCTTGCTTTACCGCGTGGGTAACAAGGCGATCTTTAATAGCTCGGCCATTCACATAAAAATGTTGGAGGTCCGCTTGGCTGCGAGAAAAAGTTGGCAAAGCCACCCACCCCCACAAACGCAACCCAGCTCTATCTATATCAAGGTGCACAGCATTTTCTATAAACGCTGGCCCACACACTTGCGCGACGCGACGCTCCTGCTCCGACTGAGTCATCGCCGGCCGCCAAGAATGAACCACCTTACCGTTATTTTTTAGTGAAAACCCCAACTCGAAACGTGACAAAGCTAAGCGTTTTATAACATCTTCAATGCGTCCATATTCTGTTTTTTCGGTACGCAAAAATTTNCGTCGCGCCGGGGTGTTAAAAAATAAGTCGCGCACTTCGACCGATGTGCCCCGCGGGTGTCCTGCTGGCGTTACGGTCGCCAGCATATCGCGACCCTCCGCTTCAACACTCCAACCACTCTCTNCCGAACCATCGTTACTGGTGAGCTTTAATCGCGCAACAGAACTAATACTCGCCAAAGCTTCGCCTCGAAACCCCAAGGTAGCAACGGCCTCTAAATCGTCGAGAATACTAATCTTGCTAGTCGCATGACGACTTAGCGCAAGCGGCAAATCTTCTCGCCCAATTCCCTTACCATCGTCGCGCACACGCATCAACTTAGTGCCGCCATTTTCGATTTCAACATCCAACTGGCGAGCGCCCGCATCAACACTATTTTCAACCAATTCCTTAATCACCGATGCGGGACGTTCTACGACTTCTCCCGCCGCGATTTGGTTGGCGAGGCGCGGGCTAAGAATATGTATTTGATTCATGATTAACTGCCGATAGGGATTTTAAGAATTTGCCCAATTCGAATGGTGGGGTTGCGAAGTTCGTTAGTCGCGATAATCGCGTCAACCGACACGTTGTAGCGCAAGGCTATTGCGGTAAGTGTTTCGCCATTTTCAATCACGTGCCGCAAAATACTGCTGCCGCCTTTTTTGTACGCTATTAAAGTTCCCGCTGGCGGGCTATCGTTAAAATAACCTTTTACTCCACCAAAAATAGCTTCTGCCAATTCTTTGCGGTGAGAGTAGGTGTTGAGTTTATTCGCTTCTTCTGGGTTTGAAATAAATCCGGTCTCAACCAAAATCGAAGGGACGTCTGGCGACTTAAGCACGGCGAACCCTGCCTGCTCCACTTGGCGCTTATGTAAGCGAGTAACGCGACCTACCTGCTGCAAGACTCGCTCACCTACATTCAGGCTGCTCGCTAAAGTTGCCGTCATCGATAAGTCGACTAACACTCCGGCTAGCATTTCATCCTTATCATCCAAACTAACACCGCTAACACCACCAATTAGGTCAGCTTCATTTTCTTTCGACGCTAGAAATCTTGCCGTTTCAGACGTGGCACCGCTACGAGAAAGCGCGAATACCGAAGCACCTTTTGCCTTCGGGTTTTTAAATGCGTCGGCGTGGATAGAAATAAACAAGTCGGCGCGAACTTCGCGGGCTTTGTTGCGTCGCGACTTTAAGGGAATATAGTAGTCACCCTCGCGAACCATGTGAGCTTTATAGCCTGGTTCGGCATCAATCATAGCGGCCAGTTGCTGGCTTATTTTATATACCACATCCTTTTCACGAATTTTTCGAGGCCCCAAGGCCCCAGGGTCTTCACCACCGTGGCCGGCGTCGATTGCGATAACAATATCGCGCTTACCGCTGGCATTTTCGGTAACCTTGGCAACCGTCTTGATCGTTTCGGTATTGGCATCATACAAATCTATAACGAGGCGATCTTGTTTGTCACCGTGCTTCACCAAAGCAAAACTGCGCGGCTTAACATCAGACTTTAAATCCAAGACAACACGTAAATGATCATTGCCACGCTTGCCGTATCGAAGCTGCTTTATCGGCGAGCCGGCGAAATCAAGCTCATCAAATTTCGCTTTAATTTGAGCATCGTCGATATCAATAACCAAACGAGCCGGAGACTTAAGAGGGAAAACCTTGTGTTCCACCGCATCGCTTAGATCGAACACCAAGCGCGTGCTATCTGGCGCTCGCCATACACGGATATTGGTAATATCGGCCGCATACGACGCTGAAGACAAAAAGAGCGCGAACCCAAGTGCCAGAACCGATACCATTTTGCCCAAGCTGAATACCCCACAAACTTGATGTTTAATCACTAATGCTCGCCATTATTTTTAACTAGCGCCTGCTAGTTTCACGAATTCGCGCGCACTAGCTCATTAGAATAAGTATAGCCGCTCCGCGCTCATTGATTGCTTGCAGATCCAGCCGCCGGCCATCGCCCAGCGGCGAGAGTGTCGCCACAATGTCAGCGCAGGGCAGATAGCCCTCGCCACGCACCGGCCACTCTACCAGACACACAGCAGATTCCTGAAAATAATCCCGTATGCCCATATATTCTAACTCTTCCGGGTCGACCTAATCGGTACAAACTCAAAATGGTATACCGTACCGATACTCAAACACATAAGGCTCAACCAGTGTATAAGTGGGGCTCTTAACGGCACCTGAATGACCAAAAGCTTGCAGCACTCCTCGACAAAATGTGGTTTTACCGGCCCCTAAAACACCCTCGAGATAGACAACCGCTCCCTGCTTTAGTGCCTCACCAAACTTTCGACCCGCCGATACGGTTGCGGCCTCATCGGCCAAAACCACACTAAAGCTCATTGGCGCTGAGTTTGCTTTAACGCTCATGGATTTAACAGCTCGCGCATATAGGGGATTAAATCACTCGCCAACATGCCTCGTTCACCACCATCCAAAACGGCAAGATCCGCTGCATCACCATGAACGCAAACAGCCAAGGTGCTGGCATTTAGAGGACTGAGCCCCTGCGCCATAAGCCCACCGATAACACCTGCCAAGACATCGCCCATACCACCACTGGCCATTCCCGGATTGCCTACACAGGCGACCATTAGCCCCTGATCACTGGCGATAACGGTTCCCGCCCCCTTTAGAACAACCACGCCACCGTAGATCGCCTGTAAATTACGCGCCGCGCTATAGCGATCTCGCTGAACAGCGTCAACCGTGCTATTTAGTAGTCGCGCCGCCTCACCAGGGTGAGGCGTTAATACCCAGTTTGCGCGCTTACCACTTTTAGCTAAAACCCGACCTGCAGCTAATATATTGAGCGCATCCGCATCCAAAACCATAGGCTTCTGAGTTGCGGCCGCCTGCTGCAACATCTGCTCAGCCCAAGGGCTACGGCCCAAGCCTGGGCCAACAACCAAAACGCTGGGCCGCTCCAACAATAGCTCTAGCTCTTGCCCAGAAGGTACGCCAACCGCCATTAACTCTGGTCGCCGCGCCAAGACAGCCACCACATGCAGCGGGTCTGTTGCGACACTCACCAAGCCGCTGCCACTTCGCGCAGCCGCCTCTGCCGCCAAGATCACTGCACCACCAAAACCGGCACCACCACCAATCACCATTACGTGGCCAAAGTCACCCTTATGCGCACTGGCGTCGCGGGGCTGCAGCGCTTCGAGCTCGCCGTTAGTGGTAACACGCTTTAAGGCTGGCTTAACGACTGATAGCGCCTGCTCGAAGCCCTCGTTTACTTGCCGTAACCTTTGCAAACCGAGATCTTCAAGATAGAGCTCGCCAACGTGATTGACAGCTCCGCTAACCAAGCCGGGCTTGATTGCTACAAAACTCAAGGTCGCTGTGGCAACGACAGCACTACCAAGCACAGCACCGGAATCGGCACACAATCCAGACGGAACATCGAGGGCAAGTACCGGCAACCCCGAGCGATTAACAAACGCAATTGCCGCTGCGCTAGGCGCTCGCACGTCACCCATCAGACCAATGCCAAGTAAAGCATCGACTAAAACGGTGTTTGCATCATCTATAGAGGGTTTAGACCAGTCGTTAACAAAACTCTACAACAACAGATTCTTGAAGAGCGTAGCGGTAGGCTCGCTCCGCATCACCCGTCAACTGCGCCGGATCGACCGCTGCCAGCACCCGCACATTCACCCCCTTTTGTGCAGCCAGTGCAGCGACAACATAACCATCACCGCCGTTATTGCCCCCACCACACAGCACAACAAGGTTGTCGCAATTGGGCCAAAGTTCACGCGCCAAGTGAAAAGCCGCCGTACCGGCTCGCTTCATCAGCTGTATACTGGCGACGCCGCTGTGCTCACACACCAGCGCTTCAAGCTCTCGCACTTGGTGACTTTGATAAAAGTATTCAGGAAGGTTTAAATTTGCCATAAAAGCTTGATCACAAAAGAAATTTAACGAAATTATACGTGACTTAGAGCGCCCCCCAAAGCCAAAATACTGAGCCTAGCCAAACCCCTAACAAATAAAAGTCATATGCCATGCCGAATTCCAGCCCCGCGCCAGAGGCACTCTTAGTAAAACTCACCGAGCTTATTCAACAGTGGGGACGAGAGCAGGGTTTTCAGCAAATCGCGATTACCGACGTTAACCTCACGACAGAACAGCAACACCTAGAGCAGTGGCTATCACGCGGCTTTCACGGCACTATGGCTTGGATGGCCGAAAATAGCGACAAACGCGGATCGCCAGAAAAACTTTTACCCGGCGCGCAGCGAGTAATCTCAGCACGAATGGATTATTTGCCGCCCGACACAGAACAGATAAAAATATTAAAGTCACCGCAAAAAGCTTATGTGTCACGTTACGCCTTAGGTCGAGACTACCACAAGCTTATCCGCAAACGCCTCGCGCTAATTGCCAATCAAATTCAAACTTTTTGTGACGACAACAACTTTACGCACCCCCTAAACCAACGCGCATTTGTGGATAGCGCGCCAGTACTAGAAAGGCCTCTCGCCGAAAAAGCNGGACTTGGCTGGGTAGGCAAACACACGCTACTTATCAACGAACATGCGGGNAGCTGGTTTTTTCTTGGGGAAATTCTCACCAGCCTGCCGCTTCCTCTAGCGACTAAAAAAATGGAGAACCGTTGCGGGGATTGCGAGGCCTGCTTAAAAATATGTCCAACTGACGCATTCCCAGCACCCTATCAGCTCGACGCACGACGCTGTATTTCCTATCTCACCATCGAAAACAAAGGCGCAATTCCTATAGAGTTCCGCGAGGTTATGGGTAACAGAGTATTCGGCTGCGACGACTGCCAAGCTATTTGCCCTTGGAATAAGTTTGCCAAGCCGACCACCGAAACCGACTTCCACCCGCGCCACTCACTAGACTCAAGCGACCTCGTCGACTTGTTTTTATGGGATGAACAGCAGTTTTTAAAAAACACCGAAGGCTCCGCGATCCGCCGTATTGGCTATCAAAACTGGCTGCGCAATCTTGCCGTTGGCTTAGGTAACGCACCAGCATCCCAGCAGATCATTGAGGCCCTTACAAAAAAGCGAAACGAGACAAGTCCACCTATTACAGCACTGGTAGCCGAGCATATTGACTGGGCACTTAGCCGACAAATAACGCCACCCAAAAGGCGGCAGCGAAAATTAAAAGCCAGTCATTAAATTGAATTAATTATCGAACCTAAATTTTCCTACCCATAAGCACTAGGCCTAGCGCCATAACCGACAAGAGAAAACCAATAAGCACATGACCAATATTCAAATGAGCAGTCACGAAAAGCATCAACGTATTTGGCAAACCGTCGTCGCGATTCCGCCGGGAAAAGTCGCCAGCTACGGGCAAGTTGCAGATCTAGCGGGGCTGCCGGGGCGCGCGCGTTTAGTCGGAAAGTGTATGGCTTATGCGTCAGATGAAATTCAAGTACCTTGGTATCGCGTACTCAAGTCGAACGGCCAGCTAGCCTTCGCGCCCGACTCAAACGCCGCCAAAAAACAAACTGCGCTACTCATAAAAGAAGGCGTAACGGTAAACAATAACCGCGTAAAACTACACGAATTCGGCTGGCAACCCAGCCTAGATGAAATCCTATTCAAACTGCAGTTTTTGACCTAAAGACACCTAGCTCGCGCGGTTAACCTCACCAGGTTCATCCCGATAGGAAAACGCCGCACTGATACACGCCAACAGCACCGCCGCGGCGAGAACCCAGCAGAGGCCCGTCAGCGTCACACCATGATCGATTAGAACACCAAACAAAATTGGCGAAATTGCGGTAGACCAAACCCCAAAAGAAGTTACCATCGAACGAATCGACCCCAGACTTTTTGTTCCATAGGTTTCGGCCCATAATGCACCGCCAATTGGCCCACTACCACCAATTGCCATCCCCAAAAATGCGAGCATCAACACCGCAACAAAGTTACCGTCCAGCAGCGCCACGGTCACCATAGAAAGCACCAGCGGCAGATTGTAAAACGGTAAGAGTTTACGCGCGCTAAAGCGATCGACTAGAAACCCCATAGCGATCGAACTAACCCAATGAACAGCACCGTAGACCACAAAACAAAGTGCGAACCACTCCGGCGCCCAAAGCATTTGCTGCATAACAAACGCCTGATGAATAAAAATACCGGTAACCACAAAAGGTGCCGACAACAATGCAGGTAAGACACGCCAAAATCGNCCATCTTTTANCACCTGCATACGCCCAGCCGCAGGCGACTTATTCGTCTCTGTGTTTGCTGGTTCCTCACCGCCCGAAAAATCAAAGCCCTCGGCGCTGGCGGCGCGCAACAACCACCAAGTTAACGGCAAAAACACCAGCGGAATAACAAGGCTTACCAATAGCCAGCTCTGCTGCCAACCAAAGGTTGCAATGCTGAACGCGGCCAACAGCGGCAAAACAATTTCGCCAACAGGAACACCACTACCGGCAATACTAATCGCTTTCCCTCGGTGACTATCAAAACACCGCGCCATTGTGGTTATACCTGTGTGCGGCAACAAACCCTGACCACACAACCGCACCATAAAAAACGCCGCCAGCAAGCCGTACACATTCGACGCCAGTAAAAACAGCAAGCTCGCCACAAATAAACCCGCCGCCACTAAACTGACAAAACGCAACAGCGGCATCTTGTCGATGCGCCCACCCAGCAACATTAAACTGCTGCCGGCAAGTAGCGTCGCTAACGAATAGATAAAACCGTATTGAGTAGCTGAAAGGTGTAGTGCCTGCTGAATACTCGCACCATAACTACCGAGATAAAAAGACTGACCAAAATTGCCAAGAAAGACGGCGAGAAAACCAAACGTCAACAGGTGGCGACCCCGATACATAAATGAGGTGAGCACGCTATAACAACCTTTTATACATCTAAGAAATGAAAATGCCGTCGAAAGACGGCAACAGAGACGTGATTATACGCGAGAGAAGGTAAAAGCGCGCTCAGATTCCGCTCAGGTATCCGTCACGCTAATGGCGCATCGCGACGGACTCACGGGTATTGATAGAACCGTCAGGTTCCAAGATGCCGACTTTATTTTGTTCGTCACTGGTAACAACGACTAGCGGTTCCTGAAATAGCGGCCGTCTTATAAACGCAAGACTCCAGCCGAAACCACGCATAAGTCGCAGTGACAGTAGTTGCTCCTCGTTCAAAAACTCTTCTAAGTTCCTAGGTATTGGCGGCTGTGCACCGCGCTTTTCCCGTGTGGGTGTAGAGCTAGGGGTAGAACCCTTGCCAGGCCCACTGCTATCTGATGAAGCCATGTACTCAATCCGTCGAGCTAAAAGTGTGTGTAGTTAAGGGGAACCCCCCTCGTTAGCAACTGAATGCTACACACGCCGAACATCAGCAAGTTAACGTTTAGATGACAAAATCCCTTTGTTTTAATGGCTTTGCGGGTTAGTTCTCACTAGCGAATAAAGTGTTTTCGATAGTGCTGAAGCTCTGCAATTGACTCTCTAATATCATCAAGCGCCAAGTGGGCGCCTGACTTTGCAAACCCTTCCAGTGCTTCCGGGCGCCAGCGCGCAGCCAACTCTTTTAAGGTACTAACGTCGATATTGCGATAGTGAAAATAGTCGGCGAGCTGCGGCATAAATCGCTGTAAAAAACGCCGATCCTGCCCAATCGAATTTCCACACATAGGCGACTTGCCCGCCGGCACCCAGTTACGCAAAAACGCTAACGTTGCATCCTCGGCTGTTGCCATGGACGTTTTGCTATCGAGTACCCGCTGGGTTAACCCAGACTTACCGTGCTGCGTCGTACACCACTCGTCCATTGCGGCCATGACCTGCGGCGCTTGTACAATAGCCAGCATAGGTCCTTCGGCAAGTGTATTTAGCTGGCTATCGGTGACGATAGTTGCAATCTCGATAATGGTGTCGTTCTCTGGACTGAGACCGGTCATTTCCAAATCGATCCAGATAAGGTTGTTTTCACTGATTGTCATTTCATTTTCCACTACAATTGGTGTTTGCCGATTCTAGAAGAGGAAGTCCCCATTTGCCAGAACTACCCGCTCGCTTACCGCTTACCTGTCCCACTCACACATTTGCTCAACCGTGAGTAAACGTAAACTCACCCACCAGCAAGTCGCGCCGAATTGCCGCTCAGCAACAAAGTTCGCGACGAAAAGCACGAGATTCGGATAGCCTAACCGACGATACATCGCTCGGTATAGAGCAGCGCGGATTGGTTATTACTCACTATGGCAAACAAGCCGAAATTGAAGATGAGCATGGCGTAAAGCACCGCTGTCACATCCGCGCAAACATTAAAGAACTTGTTACCGGTGACCGCATAGTATGGCGCGCTAGCGATGATATAGGGGTAATCACATCGATCGAACCCAGCCGCAACAGGCTCTATCGCCCGGACATCTACGGCAAGATGCGCCCAGTCGCCGCCAATATCGACACCATGCTGATCACTATTGCCTCAGAGCCTGAACCCTTCGCCGGGTTGATTGATCGATATATCGTAGCAGCAGAAAACCTCGATATTACGCCAGTACTTTTGATCAACAAAAGCGATCTGCTCCAAGCCGAAAAGCGAACAAAAATGGAAGCGACAACCGCAATCTACACACAACTCGGCTACAACGTAATTGAGGTGTCCGCGAAACTACTCGATGGGTTTCGCGATCTAAAAACAGCACTGCAGGACAAAACAAGCATATTCGTCGGCCAGTCTGGGGTTGGCAAATCGTCGCTAATTCAATCCTTGCTGCCAGATGAAGAATTAAAAGTTGGCGAACTGTCTGCAGAGGTCAGTAAAGGCAAGCACACAACCACGCACTCACGGCTCTACCATTTTGAATCCGGCGGTGACTGTATCGACTCCCCCGGCATTCGTGAATTTGGGTTGTGGCATCTCGATGCTGCCGAGGTGATCTATGGTTTTGTCGAATTACGCGAGCTTGCGGGTCACTGTAAGTTTCGTGACTGTAAACATCAAATCGAACCGCACTGCGCTATAGCGGAAGCCCTAGAAAAAGGCGCCATTTGTAGTACTAGGTTCGAAAGCTACCTTCGCATTGTTGAATCGCTAAATGATGTCTCGGTACGTGCCCCTAGCAGCCCCTAACCGTCGCCGAGCCAGCCCGGAGAATTTAGACTCATGACTTCGTCAATCCTGCCGCTACTGTTGGAACCCGAGCAACTTGCCGGCTTCCTAGAGGAACGCAATGCCCTACTCCAACAAGAGCCTGAAACCACTAGCGAGACCCCAGCCTTAGCTGACGCCAGTGATCGCATCCCTATTCGGATTATTGATCTCTGTGCAGAGCAGTCGTATCAAACAGGTCATATTCCTGGCGCCATACACCTGCCGGTGCAAGCGCTGTTTTCCGGACAGGGAATTGCGCCCGGAAAACTGCCGGAATTCAGTCAGCTACAGCGTTTATTCGGTCACCTTGGCTTGACACCCGATACGCATTTCATTGTTTACGACGACGAGGGCGGTGGCTGGGCTGGGCGATTTATCTGGACGCTCGATGTTATCGGCCACAAACACTATTCCTACATAAACGGCGGCATGCTTGCTTGGCGCGGAGCGGGTTTAGAGCTTGAGCAAAATGAAAATCACGTTCCGCCCACCTACCCCGCGTTGAAAATAAATCATCAACCGGTTGCAGAAATCCCCGATATTCTTAACAATCTCGGCCGCCCAAACTTTACCGTATGGGACGCTCGCTCACCGGAGGAGTATCGAGGGGATAAAGTCTTTGCCAAGAAAGGCGGCCACATCCCGGGTGCAATCAATTGTGAGTGGACCAACCTTATGGACCCAAACCATCACTACCGCATCCGGGAAGATGCTGAGGAACGACTAGGGATGCTGGGTATTCGCAAAGGACAAGAGATTGTCACCCATTGCCAATCCCACCATCGGTCAGGCTTTACTTACCTTGTTGGCCGGATTTTAAACTTTGATATTAAGGCCTACCACGGCTCTTGGGCCGAGTGGGGAAACCATCCAGATACACCCGTCGAACAGAGTCGATTATGAAGTCTTATTTTTTTATCGCATTGCAGTATTTAGCGCCGCAACACCTGATCTCACGACTTATCGGCCGCCTTGCCGCCTCTCGCAACAACTGGTTAAAAAGCTATTTCATTCAAACCTTTGCGGATCACTATCAAGTCAATATGGCTGAAGCGGAGGAAGAAAACCTAAACGCCTATGCCAGTTTTAACGCCTTCTTCGTGCGCGCCTTAAAATCCGACGCCCGCCCGCTCGCAAACACAGCGGAAAATGTTATTTGCCCTGCAGATGGGGCAGTTAGTCAACGCGGCAAGATAGATAGAGACGCTATTTTTCAAGCGAAGAGGAAAAGCTTTAGCTGTACAGCATTGCTCGGCGGAGATTCCGCTCTAGCCGCAGAATTTGAAGATGGCGAGTTTTGTACGATTTACCTCTCACCAAAAGACTATCACCGCGTTCATATGCCGCTGGGCGGAAAGTTGCGCGAAATGACTCATGTGCCCGGCGCGTTATTTTCGGTGAACCCAACCACCACCGATAACGTCGATGCACTCTTCGCCCGCAACGAGCGGGTAGTCACGATTTTTGATACAGCGATTGGGCCTATGGCCGTGGTTTTAGTTGGGGCCATGATCGTTGCTTCAATCGAAACGGTGTGGGCAGGTGAAATCGCTCCTCGCGGCAACAAAACAACCAAGTTCAGCTATACCGCTTCCGAACCCATCGAACTCCCTTCGGGCGCCGAAATGGGACGTTTCAAGCTAGGCTCCACCGCGGTTGTTCTATTTCCAAAAGGTGCCGTAGATTGGGGCTCAGACGTAGTTGCTGGCTCTGCAGTTAAGATGGGGCAATCGCTGGGTGTTTACTCTAAGCCAATAAGCGCGACTTAACCACCGCGCTTAAATAGTGAGAACAGGCCTTTTGCCTGCTTACGACTGATGTATTTATCGCGAATTCCAGCGATATCGATATCGTAGGCACCCGGCTCAAGGTCTTGCACAATTTCTATTCGCTCTACCTCTGACGCGAGTATTTTACCAGCGTCAACCTTGGCTTGTTTGGTGCGCTCTTCCGCAGCCAAATCCATTAGTAGCGGCTTAGATAATGCCTGTTTGTAGGTGTCTAAGACAACCATAACGATTGGCTTTAAACGTCGAGAAAAATTTTGCTCTACAACCACGGCAACTTCGCCGGTTGAAAGCTCCACCAAGGTACCGGTAGGATAAAGTCCAATAGCGCGAATAAACTCAACCACCAACTCCTCTTGAAATTCGATTTCTCGATATTCGTAAAGCTTGGCAACCGCTTTTGACGGCGATAACGGCTGGTCAATACCACGCGGATTAACCGTTTCATCATAGAAAGTAACAATCCCCGCGATCTTACCGAGGAGCGGAATCTTATCTGCTCGCAAGTGCTGCGGATAACCGCTGCCGTTTACCCGCTCACAATGGGTTTTAACAACGGAGGTCACACGCGGCTGAACATCTGGTAACTTGCGTAAAATCTCCACACCATATTCGATAAACTTCTCGTAGGCTTCCTGCTCGGTAGGTGTGCGTGACTTACTCTCAAGTAAATGCTTAGGCAAACGCGTTTTGCCGATGTCTTTTAGCAGTACACCCATTGCAAGTACGTCTAAATCGTTTTTGGGTAAGCCAATATGGCGGCCAAAGAGAATAGCCCAAACAGCAGAGCGCACCGCATGAGAATAAGTATATTGGTCTTTTTCTCGCACCCGACTAAGCCAGGTAAAAGCATCGGGGCTGCGCAATACGCTGTCGACCATCTGACTAGCAACGCGCTTAGTCTCATGAATCGGAACGTTTTGATGCTGCTGGTCAATCTGCTCCATAACAGCACCCACAGCATTGTATACCTGCTGGTGTAGCTCCCGTGCTGGCGCAATTTCTTTTTCAAGTGGTGCGACCTCACGATAAACATCGCGTCTAATTTTCAGGGGGGCCACATCGGAAATACGGGACTGNTTGGCCGCGCGCATAGCTTTGCGCGAGGAACCAGCGTTAGAGGTTAAACGACGTAAATTTGTTTTGACCGGAGAGGAACCCTTGGCAACATCGATATAAACGTGATTACAGTGTACTTTAAGCTCTTTAATTTCATCTAAATCACGAACATAAAAGCCTTGCAGCGGAAACGGAGTTTGCGTCCACGGGCGATCCAAACCAGATACAAACATGCCAACCGTAAGCTCGTTGACATCGATTTTAACCTGCTTAATTCCCAAAAACGTACCCTCAGTCACGCCATGCACTTGTATGCGCAAAAACTCTAAATTACTCTAGCCAAAAGCTAAAGCGCCATCTGCAACCGTAACCCCAATGAAGCTTAAAGATTAAAAATTGCCATAACTGATCAAAGTTACCATAAAGTTCGCCATTTTAGCTAATGTATAGCTCTCGGAAAGTATAATGGACAAACGGGGATAGACGTAAGGAGGGACGACCAACGGGTTTCAGAAATTGCTGACTGGGGCTTAAGCAGCAAAGAACTTTTAGACCTAAGAGCTATAAGACGCTACAACTGATAGGTATGACCAGCTATAGCATCAACAATCAGGTTAAGGTTGAGCGTGATACTGTGCGGAGAATTCATGTACCGCACGAATAAACGCACCGGCGTGCTCCGGATCTACTTCGGGCGTAATACCGTGACCTAAATTAAACACGTGACCATTACCCCGACCAAACTCAGACAGTATTCTGGCTACCTCTGCGCGAATACGATCGGGGCTCGCATACAATACAGAAGGGTCCATATTCCCCTGCAAGGCGACTTTACCGCCCACCCGTGCCTTGGCATTCGCGATAGGCGTGGTCCAATCTAATCCGAGAGCTGTAGCCCCAGAATCGGCCATCGGCTCCAACCATTGTCCGCCACCTTTAGTGAACAAAATGATCGGTACTTGCCGTCCTTCGTGCTCTTTAATTAAGCCCGCAATAATTTTTTTCATCGGTGCCAATGAAAACTTTAAGTAGGCATCGTGAGCTAGCGCGCCACCCCAACTATCAAAGATCTGCACCGCCTGCGCGCCTGCTTTAATTTGTGCATTGAGATAGGCAATGACCGAGTCGGCAAGCTTATCCAACAACATGCCGGCCACTTCTGGTTGATCGTAAAGCATCGCTTTGGCGCGACGAAAATCTTTGCTAGAACCACCCTCAACCATATAGGTCATCAGAGTCCAAGGGCTNCCAGANAAACCAATCAAGGGTACTCGACCATTTAATTCGCGGCGAATGGTTGATACCGCATCTACCACATAACCCAAATCTTTATAGGGGTCGACAACGTCAAGGGCTTCAATTGCGGCGGCTGTTTGCACTGGCTTTTTGAACCGCGGCCCTTCACCAGGCTCAAAATACAACCCCAAGCCCATTGCATCCGGAATAGTGAGAATGTCGGAAAATAAAATTGCTGCATCGAGGGGGTAGCGCTCCAACGGCTGCAAGGTAACCTCGCAAGCCAGCTCCGGATTGCTACACAGTGCCATAAAGTCGCCAGCCCGAGATCGGCTAGCACGATATTCAGGCAGATAACGCCCCGCTTGGCGCATCATCCAAACAGGTGTTACATCCACAGGTTGACGCAACAGCGCTCGTAAAAATCGGTCGTTTTTTAATTCAGTCATTTGCGTTATTTACACATCCAGATAGTCGAGAATACCCTGAGCCGCTTCGCGACCTTCCCAGATGGCAGTAACAACCAAGTCCGATCCGCGCACCATATCACCGCCAGCAAAGACCTTAGGGTTTGATGTTTGGAACTTGAATTCTTGCTCTTCTGCCGCCTCAACTCCACCCCAGCTGTTAACCGAGATATCGTGATCGCCAAACCAAGGCGCTGGACTAGGACGGAAACCGAAAGCAATTAACACTACATCTGCAGGGATAATTTCTTCACTATCTGGAACAGCTTCTGGGCGACGACGACCGTTCTCGTCCGGCTCCCCCATACGAGTAGTGACAACTTTTACGCCCTCTACCTTGTCGTCCCCAACAATTGCTATTGGTTGACGGTTAAACATAAATTCAACGCCTTCTTCTTTAGCGTTGGCAACTTCGCGGCGTGAGCCTGGCATATTTTCTTCGTCGCGACGGTAGGCACAAACAACACTTTCGGCACCTTGACGAATCGATGTACGGTTACAATCCATAGCGGTATCACCACCACCAAGAACAACAACTTTTTGCCCTTTAACACTAATAAAATCGGCCGGGTCTTTTTCAAAACCCAGATTGCGATTTACATTCGAAATTAAAAACGGCAGGGCATCATAAACATTGTTTAAGTCTTCGCCGGGGAACCCGCCCTTCATGTAGGTATAAGTTCCCATCCCCATAAAGACGGCATCGTACTCTTCGAGTAGCTCTGCCATGGAAATGTCTTTACCGACCTCGATGTTTAAACGAAATTCAACGCCCATCTCTGTAAACAATTCACGGCGCTTTTGCATTACCGTTTTTTCTAACTTGAACTCCGGTATACCAAACGTTAACAGCCCGCCAATCTCTGGGTGACGATCAAATACAACCGGTTTAACGCCGTTGCGCACCAACACATCGGCACAGCCAATACCGGCTGGACCGGCGCCAATAACGGCGACCTTTTTATCCGTCCAAACCACCTTGGACATATCGGGCTTCCAGCCTAACGCCAAGGCTGTATCTGTGATGTATTTTTCAGTATTGCCGATCGTCACGGCACCAAAACCATCATTAAGTGTACAAGCACCTTCACAAAGACGGTCTTGCGGACACACACGACCACACACTTCGGGCAGAGAGTTAGTGAGATGGCTAAGCTCTACCGCTTCGATTACGTTACCTTCTGCGGCAAGTTTTAGCCAATTAGGAATATAGTTGTGTACCGGACACTTCCATTCACAATAGGGGTTACCACACTCCAAACAACGGTGCGATTGATCCTTCACCTGCTCTTCTTGGAAGGGTTGGTAAATTTCCACAAATTCATGTTTGCGGGTACCAATATCTTTCTTGTTTGGGTCTTGGCGCCCAACATCGATAAACTGGAAATTGTTGTTTAATCTTTCAGCCATGCCGTTAAACCTATCTCTAAACCCACCAAACATTAGTGAGTGAGTAAAATACTTTGCTGAGCCGTTAACTCTTAGAGTTATCGGCGAGAACTACTCTCCGCGCTTTTTTACGCTGTGCAACATCCTCTCGAGATCTGCTGCTTTGGGTTTGACTAACCAGAATCTTCCGATGTAATTATCAAAATTATCCAGTATGTTCTGTCCCCATGCGCTTTCTGTTTCCGCGACGAACTCTTCAATAACACCACGCAAATGATTGCGATGAGCTTCCAGTGCCTCGGTGTTTACTCGTGTGATATCGACTAATTCATGGTTGTACTTGTCGACGAAGTTATTTTTCTCATCCAGCACATAGGCGAACCCGCCTGTCATGCCCGCGCCGAAGTTAACGCCCGTTTCACCGAGCACTGTAACAACGCCACCGGTCATATACTCACAACAGTGATCGCCAACACTCTCGACAACCACATGTGCCCCGGAATTGCGGACACCACAGCGCTCACCAGCACCACCTGCAGCAAACACCTTGCCGCCAGTTGCACCATACAAACAGGTATTACCCATGATGCTAGTTTCATTACTTTTGAAAGACGAGCCGCGAGGGGGACGAATCACCAACTTACCGCCAGCCATACCTTTACCGACATAGTCGTTGGCATCGCCTTCGAGGTACATGTTCAAACCACCAGCATTCCACACACCGAAGCTTTGACCAGCAATACCTTTGAGGTGCAGTTCAATCGGTTTGTCGGCCATACCTTGGTTGCCGTGTCGCTTGGCGATTTCACCGCTCATGCGCGCCCCAACGGAGCGATCGCAGTTGGTAATATCGAATTCAAAAACACCGCCAGACTTAGCTTCAATAGCAGGCAAAACGGTTTCTACCATACGTTCAGCCAACTCACCTTTATCAAACGGCGCATTTCTAGGCTGCTGACAAAATTGCGGCTTCGACTGCAAAAATGCGTCTGTATATATGATTGGGCTTAAATCCAACTTGCGCTGTTTCTCTGTATTACCATCAATAGCCTCAAGCAAATCAACTCGACCGATCAGTTCTTCAAGACTTCGAACGCCTACACTCGCCATCCATTCACGTGTTTCCNGGGCAACAAACTTAAAGAAGTTCATCGCCATTTCAACAGTGCCTACATAATGATTTTTACGCAATAAATGCTGCTGTGTAGCGACGCCGGTAGCACAATTATTCAGGTGACAAATACGTAGATACTTACAACCCAATGCAACCATTGGGGCCGTTCCGAAGCCAAAGCTCTCAGCACCNAGAATCGCGGCTTTAACAACATCCAAACCCGACTTCAAACCACCATCCGTTTGTACGCGCACCTTGCCGCGCAAGTCGTTAGCGCGCAAAGTTTGATGAGTTTCCGACAAGCCTAGTTCCCAAGGTGAACCCGCATAACGAATAGACGTCAACGGACTTGCCGCCGTACCACCGTCATAGCCCGAAATTGTAATCAGGTCGGCATAGGCCTTAGCAACGCCCGCGGCAATGGTACCGACGCCAGGACGGGACACCAATTTAACCGACACCAACGCGCTAGGATTAACCTGCTTAAGGTCAAAAATAAGCTGCGCCAAATCTTCGATAGAATAGATATCGTGGTGCGGCGGAGGCGAAATAAGCGTGACGCCAGGAACAGAATAGCGCAAGCGCGCAATCAGGTCGTTCACCTTGCCACCGGGCAGCTGACCACCCTCACCAGGCTTAGCGCCCTGTGCAACTTTAATTTGCAGCACCTCAGCGTTGACCAAATAGTGNGGCGTCACGCCAAACCGGCCGGAGGCGACCTGTTTGATTTTCGACACTTTATTGGTTCCAAAGCGCACGGGGTCTTCACCGCCTTCACCGCTATTGGAACGCCCGCCGAGCGTGTTCATTGCCTGCGCTAGTGCTTCGTGAGCTTCAGGGCTCAAAGCACCAAGCGACATAGCCGCCGAATCAAAGCGCTTTAGGATTGACTCAATAGGCTCAACTTCGTCGATGGCAATCGGCGTGATTTGATCGGAGAGCTTGAGCATATCGCGCAGCGTTGCAACTGGACGATGATTGACCAGATTGGCGTAGCTCTGCCAGTCCGCGTAATCGCCAGAGCGCACCGCTTTATGCAAGGTTTGCACAATATCCGGATTGTAAGCGTGATATTCCTGACCGTGCACATATTTAAGAAGGCCGCCCTGCTCGATAGGTTTACGACGCTTCCAAGCGTCTTTAGCAAGCGACTTTTGATCGGCTTCAAGGTCACTAAAATCCGCCCCCTTAATCCGACTAGGCGTTCCAGGGAAACAAGTCTCAACAACCTCTTCGGCCAAACCTACAGCTTCAAACAACTGTGCGCCGCGATAGGATGCAACGGTAGAAATACCCATCTTCGATAAGATCTTAAGCAAGCCTTTATCTAAGCCTTTACGGTAGTTCTTGCTCGCATCAGCATAATCCGCAACGAGTTCGCCAGAATGGATAAGCCGGTTAATTATGTAATAGCCTAGGTATGGATAAACGGCAGTAGCGCCGTAACCTATAAGCGCAGCAACATGATGTGAGTCGCGTGCAGTGCCGGTTTCGACAATAATATTAGCGTCGCAGCGCAACCCTTCTTTGGTCAGATGATGGTGGACAGCACCTGTCGCAAGCAATGCGTGTATCGGCAGTTTGTCAGCAGCAATGTTAAAGTCGGTCAACACCACAAGTGTTTTCCCCGCTTTAACTTGAGTAACGACATTCTCGAGCATCAGTTCGATAGCCTGATACAAATTTAGGCGTTTTGGGTCGTAATTCAGGTCAATCTCGGTTGCCGCGTAGTTGGCACGCTCTAGATTCATCAGCGCGTTGAACTTGGCTGGAGACAAAATCGGGCTAGTCAAAATCACGCGGTCGGCGTGATGCTCGGTTTCGTCAAATACCGATAGCTCGCGACCGATACAAGTCTCCAAAGACATTACGATCGCTTCCCGTAAAGGATCGATCGGCGGATTAGTTACCTGGGCAAACTGCTGTCGAAAATAATCGTAGGCCGAGCGGCGTTTCTGAGATAAGACCGCCATAGGGGTATCATCACCCATAGAGCCTACAGCTTCCTGGCCGGCCTCTGCGAGCGGACGAATAACTTGGTCGCACTCCTCAAAGCTAGCCTGGAACAATTTCATAGCGGACATAACCGCGTCGTCATCTAGCTGCGTCTCGGGTAACTCATGATTCAAGCTAGATTCGATTCTAAAGGCGTGCTTTTTCATCCATGCTTGATAGGGCTGACCCACCTTTAACATAGCATCAATATCTTGGGTATGGCTAAGGGTACCGGTTTCGGTATCGACAGACAGTATCTGGCCTGGACCAAGCCGGCCTTTGGACACGACATCTTCAGGCTTATATTTGTAAACCCCAATTTCTGAGGCGACGGTAATGATGTCGTCCTTTGTGATTACCCAACGCGACGGACGCAAACCGTTGCGATCTAGAGTACAGACCGCATGACGGCCATCGGTTAGCACCAGACCAGCCGGGCCATCCCAAGGCTCAATATGCATCGAATTAAATTCATAGAAGGCTTTTAAATCGCCATCCATATGCTCGACGTTCTGCCAAGCGGGCGGCACTAGCATGCGAGCGGCCCGATGCAAATCCATGCCACCCACCAACAACAACTCAAGCATGTTATCGAGGCTCGAGGAATCCGATCCAGTGCGATTCACCAAAGGAACGATATCATTCACATCAGGCAACAATGGCGTCTGGAACTTTTTAGTTCGCGCTACAGACCAATTGCGATTCCCCATAATCGTGTTGATTTCACCATTGTGAGCAAGCATACGGAACGGCTGCGCTAGCGGCCACTGCGGCAAGGTATTGGTAGAAAACCTTTGGTGGAAAACACAAATCGCGGTTTCCAATCTTTCATCTGCCAAATCTGTATAGAAAATAGGTAAGTCGACAGGCATCATCAGGCCCTTAAACGACAACACCTTGTGACTTAAGCTCGCAATGTAAAACGAAGGATCTTTTGCTAATCGAATCTCCGCCTTACGGCGCGCGACAAACAACTTCGACATCAATTCCTGCTCGCTCGACTCAGCTGAATTGACTAACAAATGGTATATAGCCGGCAAGGTTTCCAGCGCAATTGGACCAAGGCAACTTGAATCGGTCGGAACCTTTCGCCAAGCGATGTCGGCCAAACCAAGACGAGCCAGCTCTTCGGCAACGATCTTCTTAGCGGCTTCTGCCTTTTCGCTGTCGTTACTCAACATTATTGAGCCAACGCCATAGTGTTCAGCCAACTCGAACCCCAGCTCGTCCTTAGCGACCGCGCGCAAAAAACTGTCAGGCTTTTGAATTAACAAACCACAACCGTCGCCAGTCTTGCCATCCGCGGCGATGCCGCCCCTGTGCGTCATACAGGTCAAGGCTTCAATACCAGTGGTGAGCAGCTTGTGACTAGGCTTCCCCTTGAGGTGAGCAATCAGTCCGAAACCGCAGTTGTCTTTAAATTCATCCACCCGGTAGAGACCGGTTGTTTTTGGCTCATTCACTATTTTCATTCACTTCTTATCTGCTGATTCTTGTATTTAGCAACAACCGAAAACTTTACGTTGGCGGCTATTGTATTACGAATTCCCGTTAGAAAATTCGGAGGAGATACGGCGCAAAAGTCTACTATGCACAATTCGATCCGAAGGGCTTATAAGTCGCTTGCCCAGAGATAGCTCAGTTGTAAACCGATCGGTTACCCCTGATTATGCGTCCCGCCAGCGACACTTTACTAGAGAGTAAGGTACCTAGATAGCGCCGCCGCAAGACAAAAAAGCCCCAGTCAGAGGGGCTATTGATAATTGGGCGCTGAATGTTAACTGCAGTTATGGTCTAAGGCAAGAGCTATAGGCGATCCCCCTATTTTGAGGGGGTCGAAACTTCGTTAAATTCGCGAAAAATCAGCGAACGGAAGAGATCTCAACCTTAACCGTCGACAGCGCCTTAGGCCAAGGGCCAGCTTTACGTTGCCGTTCAGGTAGAGCGTTACGCGCCACAATGGCTGCTGCTCGAGTAGGATAGACGCCAGCGACAACGACATACCAGTTCTTACCCTCTCGCTGCCCACGGTATAAATAGAGGTCGTCACGATTAGGCTGCTGTGCAATAAAGCCCTCAAGGGACTCACGCTGACTAGCGGCCAATATTTGCAGCGTATACTCCGAGTCTTTACGAGATAGCAAAAAACGTTCGTCGGCTAAAGCTTTCGGTGAAGCACTCGGTTTAGGGGGCACGATACCAGCTGCGCCCAAACTTGGTGCGTCGACCGCCAGTTTCGTGCTGGATGAGGCGATACTCTTCGCTACTCCCACACGATCAGCCTTCAATTCCGCTCGCGCATCCGCGTCCTCGCCTAGCTTTGGCACTGGAGGGAGATACCGGTCTTGCCCGAGGGATAGAGGTGAGCCGCCATCACCCATCGAATCATCCTCAATCGCTACCTGCCCTCCAGAATAATCTTCCGTAGATGCGGCCTCAGAAGTACGAACTACGCTAGATTCTGGCTTCGAGGTCTCAATTGATGGGGATTTAGCCGTTACCTGTAAAGTTTCAACTCGACGCGTCTCGCTGGAGTCGCTAACCGGTGTAGAACCACCGCGAAATAGCAACGCCCATACTAAAACAGTACCCAATACCGCAACCGCAGCGACGTGCCCTAGAGGCAAAGTAGCGGCCCGCTGCCACCACGAAAGATCGCAACTACCGGCGTTGCGACTAACCGACGTTGAGCGCTCGGACTTTAACAACTCCATTTTCACCAACGCCAAGATTCGGCCAGGATAGCCATCAGACCTAGTCCAAAAACTCTGTACCAATTCTGGCGTCAATGAATTGGTATGGGCCTGCATATTCCCAAAGTGCAAAGACAAGAACTTACCAACCTCCGATGGCGAAAATTCCGGCACATCAAAGTCGTAGACGGGAACCTCAAGGACTCCCAGCGCATCGATTCTCTCGACCAAGCCTAGCTCCGAGGCCATCACTACGCCAAGCCCATAACCAGACTCGCCATGCCCTTGCAACAAGCTCACCAAAGCGCCCAACGCCGCGTCATCCAAAAAATGCACGTCATCGACAAGTAGGATACCCTTCTTCTGATCGTGTACAAGCGCTTGCGCAAAGTGGCGAAGCTCAGCAATAACCTCGCCTACGTCATCACCAACAACACCACCTAAACCAAACCCATCCGCGATCTTCTCAACAAATTCTAGCGCCGACTCCCCATCGACAACGGCTACTGAAGCGACGTAGTCGTGATGCTGAAGTTGCGAGTGGAGCTGGGCGAGCAAGGTGGTTTTACCTGCCCCAGACACCGCCTGGATAAGCGGTAATCCCTCACCAAATTCGACAAGATGAACCATCTGTTGGATTAAAGCCTGTAGCGCTGGCGTCGAAAAAACGGGACCCGAAGAATCAGCTGAGCCGCCATCATCCGACGTGACTGCTCCGGCGCCATGCGCTTTACTGTCTAATTCGCGTCCTAGATGCCCATCCATACAAACCAACCCCAGTGCTATTTATGTATGCTTCGAAATCACGCACTTCGTGAATTTGAACCATTAAAATGCCATTAACGTTTGCTGCAATAGTTCAGCAGGGAAATCTTCTGTAACCACTGCCTTGCCAGGCTCTCGCAATAAAACCAATCGCAAACTGCCATCCAGTACTTTTTTATCCACCGACATATAACTAAGAAAAACCTCAGGAGTCATATTTTTGGGTGGAGCTATTGGCAAACCTGCCGCCTTAATAAGGTTGACTACACGGCGATAAAATTGATGATCAATCCACCCCAACCTATTAGACAGATCCGCCGCCATCACCATACCAGCACCCACAGCCTCGCCATGAACCCAAACACCATAACCTTGAGATGACTCGATCGCATGCCCGAAAGTATGACCTAAATTCAATATCGCTCGAATACCTGACTCATGCTCATCCTGGCTTACCACCCAAGCCTTGGTCTTACAGGACACCTCAATCGCATAGGCAAGGGCATCCGAATCTCGGGCCATCAGCCTTTCCAGATTCAACTCTAACCATTCGAGAAATTGAATATCCGCGATTAGGCCGTACTTAATTACCTCCGCAAGCCCTGCAGACAGCTCTCTATCTGGCAGAGTCGCTAACACTTGGGTATCAATAATGACACTGCGCGGCTGATAGAATGCGCCGATCATATTTTTACCTAAGGCGTGGTTAACACCCGTCTTGCCCCCAACGGACGAATCGACCTGAGAAAGTAACGTAGTGGGCACCTGAATAAAGTTCACGCCGCGCTGATAAGCTGCGGCCGCAAACCCCGTCATATCGCCAATCACACCGCCACCAAGTGCCACCAACGTTGTTTTCCGGTTGTGCTTCCCCGTTAACAAGCTATCAAATATTTGATTTAACGTCTCGAGGGTTTTGAATTGTTCACCATCCGGCAACACCACCCAATCAAGCTTCGCCACACCCGCTAACGCTTGCCTTAACTGCTTAGAATAGAGTGGATCAATGGTTTCATTAGTGACGACAAGCACCTGACTTGCCGCCAAGTATGGGAGAAAATATTCGGGATTGGTAAGCAAATTCTCACCGATAAATATAGGGTAACTGCGATCACCTAAGTCGACCGTAATAGTGCGTAAAGTCATAAGCTAAGCTAATTTGAATGAATGGGGCCAACATTGTAGCTGACCTTAGCTATAGCGACTATATAAGCGTTTGGGATGCATCCAACAGNTGACGAAGACCGCGCCTAAAGCGAGTCAACAATAGCTTGTACTATGCCACGCGGACTGCGGCCATCGGTCACTAAGACTGTAGTAGCAACATCGCGATAGAGTGGATCGCGCGCGTTGAATAATTCAACGATACGTGCTTTTGGATCTTCCACTTGGAGTAAAGGTCTTTTTTTATCTTTGTAGGTTCGCTCGACGAGCTGATCAATTCCAGCAGTCAAATAAATAACATGCTTAGCATCTCTCAAAATATCGCAGTTCTCTGGCCGAGTAACGATACCACCCCCAGTAGCGATTACAGCTTCCTGTAAATCCGCGAGATCCCGCAGGACTAAAGTCTCTCGATCACGAAACCCAGACTCGCCTTCAACATCAAAAATCCACGGTATATCCGCACCGGTACGCGCTTCAATAACATGGTCAGTATCCAGAAATTCTAACCCCAACCTCTGCGCGAGCAACTTACCGATTGTAGACTTGCCGGCCCCCATGGGACCGACTAAAAAAATGGCTTGGCTCACGACTACTCTAAGAAGTCTGACTTCATAATACGCGGGGTCACAAAAATCAAAAGCTCGCGCTTATCTTCGGATTGAATATCTTTTCGGAATAGACGACCAACAAAAGGGATGTCGCCCAACAAGGGGACTTTGCTTTCCCCCTTTATAGTTTCCGTTTGATAGATACCACCCAACACTATGGTGTCGCCGTCAGCGACCAACACTGATGTTTCAAGGTGTGTAATATCCAAGATAGGTACGCCATTCGCCGCAACCCCACTAACNGAATCCTGGTCAATTTTAAGCTCCATAATAATACGGTTATCAGGGGTGATTTGAGGCGTAACATCAAGCCTAAGAACAACATCCTTAAACGCCGTGGTCGTACCGCCACTAGCAGACTCCTCCTGATAAGGAACTTCAGAACCCGACTCGATAGTTGCCTGCTGCTTGTCGCCTGTAATAACTTTTGGCTGAGATACAATCTCGGCAAAACCGGTATCTTGCAGTGCAGACAGCTCGAGCCCTAGCAAGAAGTTACCGCTTATAATATTCCACGCGATATTACCATTCGCACCAAACACTCCAAGATCAACTAAGGAGTTAGCTGGGAACACATGGCTGCCTAGCTCGCCATCTCCATTAGTATCATAAAACGTGCCGGTAACACCGCCATCTTCGTTTGCATACAGGCCCTCCATTGAGCCGGTAAATTCATGTACATGACTGCCAGATGAATTGGTCTTTACTGCATCGCCGGCCATTCGCACGCCCAGCTCTTTTCTAAAATCGGAGTTCGCTATAACTATTCGCGCTTCAATCATTACCTGTTTTACAGGAATATCTATCCGATCGACCAACTGCTTAAAGTCGTTAATCTTTTCTTCCGTATCGGTGAGAATAATTGAGTTGGTACGCTCATCAACAATAGCTTGACCTCGATCAGACAAAATACTTCCAGTTGAATTCCGAGCATTACCTCCAGCGCCACCGGACGAGGCGCCGCCAGCGCCAGCGCCACCTTTACCAGCACTTCCAACGAACAGATTAAATAGTTCGCGAGCGTTAGCGTAACGAATACGAATATACTCTGTGCGCATAGGTGCCAATTCTTGCAGCTGCTTCTGAGTTTCGATTTCCTGTTTTTCTCGCTCAGCTATCTCAGCGGCAGGCGCAACCATCAAGACATTGCCGATCTGACGCTTATCCAAACCTTTAGTTTTCAAAACAAGATCTAAAGCCTGATCCCAGGGAACATTATCTAAACGTAAAGTAATACTGCCAGAAACCGTATCACTAGCCACCAGATTCAAATCGGTAAAATCAGCGATAAGCTGCAATACCGACCGCACCTGAATATCCTGAAAGTTAACCGAAAGGCGCTCACCGGTATAGGCGAACTGCTTTTTCTTCTCTTCCAGCTCCGCACGCGTCAAAGGCTTTATACTTACCACATACTCNTTATTGGTTTGGTAAGCCAAATAATCATATTCACCTTCGGCGTTTATGCTAACCAACGCACCACCAGAATCGACCGCAGTGGTTAGCATTTTTACTGGGGTGGCAAAATCCATTACGTCCAGCTTTCGTCGCAACTCGGAAGGGACATCCGCACCCATAAAACGAATATCAATACCACTAGATACCTCTTCGATATCTATAGTGACATTAGCATCTGACAAATTAATAATAACGCGACCTTCACCTGCGTCTCCGCGACGGAAGTCGACACCGGTAATCGCTGGGCCTGACATTACAGCCTTGTTTGTTTTGACTGGTGCTGCAAAATCACTAGTGGCAACATTGCTTGCCGTCTGGCCACTAGATTGAGGAACCGACGATACCGACGCTTCTGAGCCAATCTCTATAACCAACTCACTACCAGAAAGACGTGATACGTATGGAGCTGCAGCTGCCAAATTAATAATTAACCGCGTTTTACCACCACCGGCGACTACCACTGCACCGGTCACGTCACCAACATTCATGGGATATTTCTTTTGCGGCAAGCCATTCTCAACATCAGAGAAATCAAGCACGATTCGCGCAGGCTGATCTATCGAATAGCCTTGGGGGGCACTAATCGGCGAGTCAAATGCGAGCCTTATCTCAGCCCGCTCACCGGGCAGCTCTGAGAAGGATATATCCTGCAAGGTACTGGCACTAGCAAGGCCCGAAGCCGCCAGTAGTAGTGTCGCAAGTAGGACGCTATATTTTCGTGTGAACATGCTAATTAATCCTTCTCTGTAATAGCGAGAACGCTAGGTCTTTCGAGCCAGCCTTCGAGACCGTCAGAGACAATCTCCAATATTTCAATTTTCGACTCATCAGTTTCGACAATTTTACCGTGGTTAGTACCAATGTAATTTCCTGTTGTAACCGGAAAAATAACGCCGCTACTGTCCGCAATAAGCGCCCATAGCGTGCCATCTTTCTCGAGCGTCCCTACCATCGCCAATGCGGATAAGTCGAACTTCTCTAGATACTCTTTTTCACGATTTAAATCAGGTTTTACACTCTCGCCGGAACTGAGAACGATACGCTGTGCGATATCGACCGGGCGATCAAACGGGCTTCGGTTCGCAGCTGTCGCATAAACGAAAGCTTCAAACGGGCGGAATGTTGGTGGTTCCTCGATTTTTCCCGCGGGTCGTTTCCGAATCTCAGTGATATATTGCTGAAGATCCTCATACTCATCACCGGCTCCACACCCAGCGAGCAACATCACGAAAATCAGCGGACCGGAAGTGCGCAATAAAATATTCATCACTATTTGTCCTGAGATTTGTAACGGTAAGTCTTGGCCAAGATATCCATAGACAAAACACTGTTACCCGCGGCATTTTTCTTGGCTTCTTTGGATATCGTGAAGTCGTGCAAGGTAACGATTCTCGGCATACCAGCGATACCGCTCACAAAAGCACCGAACTCATGATACCCCCCGCTCACCACAATTTTTATTGGCAACTCTATATGGAACTCTGTGGAGACCTCGTTTTGCAACGCAATACTTTTAATAGTTAAACGACTATCCACACCTTTATCGTCAATATCTTCAAGTAAACCTGGCACCTCAGTGTCAGTAGGCAGGCGAGACACAAGGGCACCAAAAGTCTCCTTCATTTCCACCATCTGATTTTTATAACGCTCTAAATTCGCGGCTTCAAAAGCTTTGCGTTCAAATGAGGTTTTAAGTTCTGATTCTTTTGCTTGCGCAGAAGCAAGGCTCACATTCTTATCTTTTACAAACAACATATAACCGCCAAAGATAATTGCGGCGGCGGCAACAATACAAAGGAAGGCGCGGGCTGGGGCAGGCCAAACACCGACCTTATCCCAATCAATGTTGTTTACATCAAAGTCCTGTAGCTGCTCGATATACTTATTGAGATCAGCCATGCTATTTATCCCCATCGTTAGATTCATCGGGAATCACGGCTTTAAGCTGCATCTTGAACTCGCTAGCCTGATTGCCATATGCCGGAGATGCGGTAACTGAGCGCAGGTTAGGATCGGAAAACCACTCCGACTCATCGAGCTGTCGCATAAAAGTTGACACCCTATTATTCGACTCACTTATACCTTCGATCTGAAACGAATTGCCACGCCGTGATAGTGACGTGATAAATACGCCGTCGGGTATAGCCTTGGTGAACTCATCAAAGTAGTGAACAATGATTGAGCGAGTTCCCTCTAAAGCCTGAATCACCTTCATTCGACTCAACAACTCAGATCGCTCTTTCTTAAGGGTCTTAATCTCTTTCACTTGCTCATTGAGCTGAGAAATTTCGGCGTTCAGCATGCGGTTGCGCTCATTCTGAGTACTGATCTGTGCATCAACTGACTTGATCCACAGAAAACTGACGCCGACAGCAAGCAAACACACACCCGCCAACTGCGACAAAAACTCTTTTTTGCGCTCTAAGCGATATTCTTCTCGCCATGGTAAAAGGTTAATCTGAGCCATGTTACACAAAGCTCCTCATAGCTAGGCCCGCGGCAATCATAAGCGCGGGAGCGTCGTTTAACAGCGCTGCGTGATTTACTCGCGATGAAACCGACATATTGGCAAAAGGGTTGGCAACGGTGGAGGACGTCCCAAGCTTTTCTTCGATCAGGCCCGCCAGACCATTCAATGCAGCTACACCACCAGCTAACACGATATGATCGACATCATTATACTGACTTGATGAAAAGAAGAATTGCAGCGAACGCGTCACTTGCTGCACCACGGCATCTTTGAAGGGTTCAAGCACTTCAGGCTCATAGTCGTCCGGCAAACCGCCTTGTTTTTTGGCCAAGCCCGCTTCTTCTGCGGACAAACCATAACGACGCTGGATTTCCTCGGTCAGTTGCTTCCCACCAAACAGCTGCTCGCGGGTGTAGATAGTCTTTCCGTCAACCAAAACGCTGAGTGTTGTCATGGTTGCGCCAATATCGACAATAGCAACCACCTGCTCTTCTTGATCCTCTAACTGCTCTTGGATCAAAGCAAACGCGCGCTCCATCGTATAGGCCTCAACATCCACCACCTTAGGTTTGAGGTCGGCCAAATCTAGCATGCTCACTCGAATGTCAACATTCTCTCTGCGACAAGCCGCCAGCAAAACGTTGATTTGGTCTGGATTTTTTGCGGAGGGGCCGAGAATATCGAAATCGATCGCAACTTCCTCAAGTGGATAGGGGATATACTGATCCGCCTCTAAGGAAATCTGTGTTTCGAGCGCGTCCTCACTAAGATCGCCGGGCATCTCGATAATCTTCGTGATCACCGATGAGCCAGCGACAGCAACGGCCGCATCTTTGATTTTAGTGCGCGACGACTGGACGACCGCTTTCACTACTTGCGATACAGCCTCGAGGTCATTTATGTTTTTTTCGACAACCGCATTAGGCGGCAAAGGGCGGACGGCATAGTTCTCGACCCGATAGCCATCACCCTGCTGACTGATTTCCAGCAGTTTTACCGAGGTTGAACTGACATCAAGGCCGAGTACAGGCTTCTTTTTCTTGTCGAATATACTGAGAATACCCATTTTTCTATCTATATCCGCTACTTAGGTTATGTTTATGTTATAGCACTTTAAGTACAAGCTGCAACTAGAGACTACATAGGTAAAGTGTGAAAAAGGTCTTATAATAGCCAACCACGTCAACTTCTGACCCATTATTCGAAAACTAGCTATCAAATGAAATTAAACAAGCGCCTTTTTTCCATCGCTCTATGGTTGATGTTCGCAGCTGCAGGCTCTGTGCTCTGCGTACTATCCGGACTCTACCTTTACCTTAGTCCCGAGCTGCCCGCAATCGACAGCCTGCGCGACGTAAAGCTCCAAACACCTCTTCGGATCTACACGGCTGACGGCGACCTTATCGCAGAGTTCGGCGAGCGACGACGCTCCCCCGTGAAGTTTGACGAGATACCTCAGCAATATATTGATGCACTGCTTGCGGCGGAGGATAACGAATTCTTCGAACACTCTGGCGTCTCGCTCAAAGGTATACTGCGTGCGGCTACTCAGCTCATACTCACGGGCGAGCGAGGCCAAGGCGGCAGCACCATCACAATGCAAATACCGCGCAACTACGAGTTTCTATCGCGGCGCAAAACCTTCGCACGTAAATTTAATGAAATCCTGCTCGCCTTTCGTATTGAGAAGGAGCTCACAAAAGAAGAAATTTTAGAGCTCTATGTCAATGTGATATTTCTCGGCAACCGCGCCTACGGAATAAAAGCCGCCAGCCAAGTCTATTACGGCAAATCACTTCACCAGCTAAGTCTAGCTCAAATTGCCATGATCGCAGGGCTCCCGAAAGGGCCATCGATAATGAACCCGATAGTCAACCCGCCCCGAGCATTAGCACGACGGAATTGGATTTTGGGGCGAATGCTAGAGTTAAATAAAATTACTGATGAGCAATACAACCAAGCGGTTCTGGAGCCGGTCTCGGCGGAGTACCACCGCAGTATTAACGATGTAGACGCGCCCTACGTTGCCGAAATGGCACGCGCTAAAGCAATCGGCCTATTTGGACTGAAAGCCTATACAGAAGGTTACAGCTTATATACGACAGTTAATGGCGAGTTTCAAAATAGCGCAAAACAAGCGGTAGTCGATGGGCTCCTTACTTACGACAGCCGTCACGGCTATCGCGGCCCAGAACTCCAGCTAGAGCTTAGCTCCAGTACCGTCCTGCAGGTGAGGCCGGAAACCGAAGCGCCAGAGAGTGACGCCCCAGGCGCAGACTCAGAAGACAGCCTGCCTACCCCGCTGTTTAGCCAAGTTCCCGAAGAAACTCTACTCCAGTGGCATAAGTCTCTAGCCGATATACCGGCATACGGAGACCTCCTACCAGCCGCGGTCGTCACCCTAGACGAACAAAGCTTCACAGCCACTCTCGCCGACGGTTCGTTGCGCAAAGTTGAGTGGGAGCAAGGCATCTCAGCGGCCCGCCGCTACATCAATGAAAACACCCGCGGACCGAGCCCAACTACAGCGTCAGACGTTGTCGCCCTTGGCGACGTAGTACGCCTAAAACAAACTCCCGATAACAACTGGCAGCTCAGTCAAGTTCCCGAAGCTCAGGCCACGCTCGTCGCCCTAAACCCAGAAAATGGCGCGATCCTATCTTTGGTAGGCGGCTTTGACTTCAGCCAAAGCCACTTTAATCGAGCCACTCAAGCGAAGCGCCAGCCGGGTTCCAACTTCAAACCTTTCGTCTACACCGCCGCGCTCGAAAACGGTATGACTCCGGCGACAATTATCAACGACGCACCCATCGTATTCGACGACGCCAAGCTAGAAAGTACGTGGCGACCCGAAAACGATGGTGGCCGCTTTGACGGGCCCACCCGCCTTCGCAAAGCTCTATATCGCTCGCGCAACCTCGTATCGATCCGCATCCTCCAAGAGATCGGCATAGGCAACGCGATCTCCGGCATGAATCGGTTCGGGTTCAACGAAAAGGATCTGCCGCGCGACTTAACCCTCGCCCTAGGCAGCCTCAGCCTCACCCCCCTAGAGGTCGTGACAGGTTATGCCGTTTTTGCCAACGGCGGCTATCAGGTTGAGCCCTACCTGACTCAGCGTATTGTTGATACCGATGGAAGAGTCGTATTTGAGGCTCAACCACGCACCGTTTGCCGCGACTGCGACGCCGAGATTGAGAACGAAAACCTACAATCACCGCTCCGCGTAGAATCCAACTCACCGAGCAGCGCCCAAGCAGAAGAGCCAGAGCCCCTGCCAACAGCCTCGCTGAACGGCCCTTATATTGAAACTTTTGAGCTCACAGGCGACCCTTTCGCGCTATCGTTTCATATCAAAAGCCTGCTCGGCACCCTGGAACCTGCTGACTACCCCCGCGCACCAAAAGTCCTAGACGACCGCATCGCCTATATCATGGACTCCATTCTAAAAGACGTGATCCAAAGAGGTACAGGAGTTCGCGCCAAGGTTCTGGGCCGCACTGACCTAGGAGGGAAAACGGGAACCACTAACGGCCCTATAGACGCTTGGTTTTCAGGGTATAGCGCCAGCGTTGCCGCTACCACGTGGGTAGGATTTGACGCCAATACCGAGCTGGGCAAACGTGAATACGGCGGATCGGCCGCGCTGCCTATCTGGATCGACTTTATGCGTACCGCTTTAGCCAACACACCAGAATACAAGCGCCCACAACCCGCAGGTTTGGTGACCGTAAGAATTGACCCCGAAACTGGAGACAGAGCGCGCTCGGACGACCCAGATGCAATCTTCGAAATATTTCGCAGTGAAAATGTACCCGAGCTAAAAGACGCCCCAACCCAGCAAGCATCTCCTTACGGCGCAGAAGAAATCCTAACCGAAGAGCTATTCTAGCTATTCAACTTGGCGCCATTCGAGCGATCGAGTGGCTTTCGTTCTCCCATAAAAAAACCGAGCACTAGGCTCGGTTTTTTTATCGACACTGAACTAAAAGCGAATTTTCGCTTAACTTAGCTCGCGCGGCGAGTAAAACGCTTGTTGAAGCGATCGATACGACCACCGGTATCGGCAACTTTCTGCTTACCAGTGTAAAACGGGTGACAAGCTGAACATACGTCGAGAAGAATTTCTTTCTTCATAGTCGAGCGAGTTTCAATAACATTGCCACAGCTACAGGTAGCTTTCATTGGGCCGTACTTTGGTTGAATAGCTTCTTGCATGATTTTGCCTCTGCCGCCTAATTTAGGCGCTTCTGGATACCGCCACCTGATCGTTTGCCAAGCACGGTATCGCGTTAATCGGTCGCAATAACCCCGAAAGGGGAAATTAAGAGCGCGAATACTACCAGAATAAAAATGCAGCACAAGTCCTGCAAACGCTCAACAGGGATTTATTATCCCGGAATTTAACGCTGCTGCTTGCTTATTTACTAGTGGCTAGCGTGTGGCGTCAGCTAAACTAGTCAGCCGCTAAACTAGTAGTGGTTAATTTCGAGGCAGATTCGTATCATGCGCGACATGAATTTGACCACACCCAGCCTATTGCCACAGAGCTCCAGCAGCGCCAACTGGTACTTCGCCGTTGCGATTCCCGTTCCCATGCGGCAGCTCTTCGACTACCTAGTACCAGCGAGCCTTGTGCCAACGGTAGCTGCGGCACCACTAGACTTTATCGGGCGTCGCGCCCAGCTAAAATTTGGCAATCGAGAGCTCATCGGCATTATCACAAGCTGCCATCAACAACCAAGCATCAATCCCGACAAAATACGGGCTATCGACAGTCTTCTCGACCCAAAACCTATAACTGACCAGCGAAGCCATAGCCACCTGTTCCTGGGCCGCCAACTATTACCAAGCGCCCCTAGGCCGAAGTCCTGCAAAGCAGTATTCCGCAACAATTGCGGCAGGGAAAGCTAGCGCCGCAACGCAAAGCTTGGCGCCACACTACTGAAGGCCTCGGGTTGCCAAACGATGCACTCAAGCGCTCCCCTAAACAACAGCTTACCCATCAACACCTGCTGGCAAATCGCTGGCTCGCCGATGATGAACTCGACACTCACGACATCCCGCGCAGCGCTCTCAAAGCCTTGCAGGCAAAAGGCTTGATTGAAGACTTCAATCTCGACAAGGACAAAATTAACAGTCTACACAAGCCAAACGAAGAACCCATACAACTGCTAAAGCAAGCGCCACTACCTCTGAATTCGGAACAACAAATTGCTGTCGACGCGATCCGCTACCACAAGTACGCCACTTATTTACTAGAGGGCGCTACCGGCAGCGGTAAAACAGAGGTCTATTTGCAGCTAACCGCCAGAGTGTTACAAGCTGGCCGACAAGTACTGGTGCTCGTCCCCGAAATAGGCTTAACACCACAAACCCTGGGCCGCTTTCAACAGCGCTTTAATTGCGAGATCGCCGAACTTCACTCCAACGTATCCGAAGCCAAGCGCACCTCAGGCTGGCAGGCCGCTCGCGACGGTATCGCCAGAATCGTCATCGGCACTCGACTCGCGTCGCTAACACCAATGCAGGATTTAGGTTTAGTTATTATCGACGAAGAACACGACCTCTCCTTCAAGCAGCAAGATGGCTTTCGTTACTCCGCCCGCGATCTCCTTATTTATCGCGCCAGTCAACTCGAAATACCAGTCATTCTAGGCTCTGCAACGCCGTCACTAGAAAGCCTCAATAACGCCATTCGCGGCCGCAGCGAACATGTTCGACTCACCAAGCGCGCCGGAAAATCCGTCCCGCCGCGCGTAAAACTGTTAGATTTAAAGGGCAAACAGCTGAACGCAGGTTTGTGCCCCGAGGCCTTGGTTGCGCTCCAACAAACCATTGCCCAAGGGCAGCAAGCATTAGTATTTATTAACCGGCGAGGCTACGCCCCGGCATTACTTTGCCATCACTGTGGCTGGTCCGCCGAATGCCGAAACTGCGATTCGAAGATGACACTTCACCGTCATCCGCCGCACATTCACTGCCATCACTGTGACGCCCAGCGCCCGATACCGCGTGAATGCCCAGAATGTCGAATGCGTGAACTAGAACCTCAAGGGCAAGGCACCGAGCAAACTGAAATTTGGCTGCAGAGCCAATTTCCAGACATTCCCGTGCACCGTATCGATAGAGACTCGACTCGCGGAAAGTCCGCCTTCGAGCATCGTTTAGAGGAAATCCAAGGCGGCGACCCGATGATTTTAATTGGCACGCAAATGCTTGCGAAAGGTCATCACCTGCCCAATCTAGCACTTGTCATCATTGCCGANGCCGATCAGGGGCTGTTCAGTTCTGACTTCCGCGGGCTAGAGCGAATGGCGCAACTTATTATTCAAGTGGCGGGCCGCGCCGGACGAGCAGAAACCAAGGGCACGGTGCTGATCCAAAGTCACAACCCCGAACACCCTGCGCTGGAACTATTACTAACCCGCGGCTACCATCGATTCGCGCGAGAACTGCTCAACGAACGCCAAACATGCAATCAACCACCCTTCTCTTATCTAGCCGTTTTTCGCGCGGAATCTAAACGCGCGGAAAACGCCCAAGAATTCCTTTCCCTCGTCGCAAGAGCCTGCGCCAAACACACCAAGCCCAGCCCGCAAATGCAATACCTAGGCCCCGTACCCGCACGTATGGAACGTCTAAACGATCGCTTTCGCTACCAATTTGAAGTGCGCGCTCAGACTCGAGCTAAATTACAAACACTGTTACGAAAGGTGATTTTCGAGCTAGATCAACACGCATTATCGCGCCGCACGCGCTGGTCTATCGACGTCGATGCACTCGAACTTTAATTGAGNGCCCGATTTAGGAAAAATTCATCAAGCATGGGGATCGCCCCGAAACCAAGCTAGGCGAACTTCGTCGATGCCGGTATCCACTACCACCAAACATCGGTAAAGACTGGCAATACAAAACCTCGATATCAGATGAGGTAACAACTGTAAGTCAATAATAAAGCGTGTTAATTCCCTTAATCAAAACCTATCTTGTGGTAGTCTAGCGGCAGTTTATTTCGGTCTATCGGCCCATATTTATACATCGCTGCGTTCCTTGCGATACAAAGCTATACTGCGACATTAAAATGTCGCCCTAATAACTTTTTTAGTCGTGGTAACTTTTAGAGAGCAGCCTGATTAGGAGTGGCACGAACAAAAGCAGTGCGAACAAAACAGCACCTATACGCCGTAAACTGGGTGACCCTATATCACCCTCAAATATCTCCACACCAACCCCCAAAGGTAACCAATCGCTCTATGGCGCAAGATTACGCCCGCAAACGCCGCCCAACGGCCAGCCGCAAGAAGAACGAAGCACGTGTACCCGCTTGGGTATGGTTGTTTACGGGATGCGTGGTCGGTGGTTTTATTATGTTCCTGATGCGCTTATCGTCTCTCGACCCAGTGCAAGCAATAACCAATGGCGCCGAGCCTACGCAAGCGTCAAGCGAGCCGCTCATTAAAAAGCCCCAACTTCCGCAGCTGCCAAGGTTCGACTTTTACGAACTACTCAAAGAAAACGAAGTTGCTGTGCCAGAAAAGAGTCTCGCAGCACAAAAAGCCCTACAGAACGATACGGCACAACCGAGCAACCAAGAATATATTCTGCAAGTCGCCTCCTTTCGGGGTCTAGACGATGCGGAATCTCTGCGCGTGCAACTCCTGCTACTCAACCTCAACGCGCAGGTCGAAGAGGCCCGTGTTCGCAATGGTGAAAAGTGGCACCGCGTGCTCGTTGGGCCATTTACGTCTCGCTCGGAACTCGCAAAGGCACGTGCTACCCTTGTATCCAACAGCCATCAAGCACTCGTTCTCAAGCGAGCACTGCCCGAATAGCTATAGCCGACTCGCCGACACCCGCGTCTATCGCTCGCAACATTTGGCCAACTCAAGCTCAACAACAGCCAAAACCCTCCCCCCCAATCAACAACGCTTGAAATTTACACGCCTACCCCCACGTTAACGGGATTGGCAAAACCAAGGAATCACTGTGGAACAATACAGAGGCACTACTATTTTATCGATTCGACGCGGCAACCAAGTGGTTATCGGCGGCGACGGACAAGTATCACTGGGCAACACCATCATGAAAGGCAACGCTCGCAAAGTACGACGCCTTTACCGAGATCAAGTTATCGCGGGCTTCGCCGGCGGAACAGCGGACGCATTCACCCTCTTCGAGCGCTTCGAAGCGAAGCTGGAAGCCCACAACGGCCAGCTAGTTCGCGCCGCCGTGGAGCTCGCCAAAGACTGGCGAACCGACCGCGCGTTAAGACGACTCGAAGCACTACTCGCCGTTGCAGATAAAGAAGCCTCACTGATCATAACCGGCAACGGCGATGTCATTCAGCCCGAAAACGATTTAATAGCGATTGGCTCCGGCGGCGCATTTGCCCAGTCAGCTGCACGCGCCCTACTCGAAAACACCGAGCTATCGGCACCGGAAATTGTCGAAAAAGGGTTAAGTATCGCCGGTGATATTTGTGTCTACACCAATCACAATTTCACCATCGAAACCCTCGAATTTTAACCTACCCGATTTGTGGCCGAGCAAAGTTTAGCCTCGGCGCAAACCTGATGTAAGAGCCCTATTTATGTCGTCCATGACTCCACGCGAAATAGTTCACGAACTCGACAAGCATATCGTCGGTCAACAATCTGCAAAAAAAGCCGTCGCCATTGCCCTGCGTAATCGCTGGCGCCGCATGCAGGTCGGCGGACAGCTTAGCAACGAGATTACACCTAAAAATATTTTGATGATCGGCCCGACCGGCGTCGGTAAAACTGAAATTGCACGACGCCTCGCAAAGCTCGCCAATGCACCATTCATCAAGGTAGAAGCCACCAAGTTTACCGAAGTTGGCTATGTTGGCCGCGACGTCGAATCAATTATCCGCGACCTTATCGACCACGCGATTAAGATGTTCCGCGAACAAGAAATGGAAAAGTGCCGTCACCGCGCCGAAGATGCCGCAGAAGAACGTGTACTGGATGCACTCTTGCCACCCGCGCGAACCGATGCTGAAACGCAGCAAAGCAGTACTCGACAAATATTCCGTAAAAAACTCCGCGAAGGCGAACTCGACGACAAAGAAATCGAAATAGATGTGTCCGCTAGCAACCCCAGCGTCGAAATCATGGCGCCGCCAGGCATGGAAGACATGACCAGCCAGCTGCAGAATATGTTTTCTAATATCTCCAGTGGCAAAACAAAAAAAATTAAACTTAAGTGTCGCTAAAGCGTTTAAAAAACTCACCGAAGAAGAAGCCGCCAAGCTCGTTAACGAAGAGGATTTAAAAGCTCGCGCCATCAAAGCAGCAGAACAAAACGGCATTGTCTTCCTCGACGAAATCGACAAGGTTACTAAGCGTGGCGGCAGTTCCGGTGCAGACGTGTCTCGCGAAGGCGTGCAGCGCGACCTACTACCTTTAATCGAAGGCTGCACAGTCAACACCAAACACGGCATGATCAAAACCGATCATATTTTATTTATTGCCTCCGGCGCTTTTCACCTCAGCAAACCGTCCGACCTCATTCCTGAATTACAGGGTCGCCTACCTATTCGGGTAGAACTAGAGGCGCTAACGCCTGATGATTTTGAACGCATTTTGACCGAGCCCGACGCCTCACTTACCGAGCAACACCAAGCGTTACTAGCAACCGAGAATGTCACGCTGAGCTTTACGCCTGAGGGTATTCGCCAAATTGCTGAAACGGCCTTCCGCGTCAACGAAAATACCGAAAATATTGGTGCTCGACGCCTGCATACCGTGCTAGAAAAACTTTTGGAAGATGTCTCATTCGCCGCCGACGGCACCGAGTTAAGTGTTGCCGTAACCGCTGAATTCGTCGACGAGCAGCTGGGTGAGCTGTCTCACAATGAAGACTTGAGTCGCTTTATTCTCTAATAACTTAGCCCTGCGTGCCGCGGCCGCAGGGCTCAACAACCACCAGCCCGAACACACTAGAGCGCCCTATGGTCAAGCCGAAAAAAATACAGCTGCACCGCCAATCCCGCAGTTTAGAGTTGCACTATGCCGAAGGCAGTTACGTACTACCGGCGGAGTACTTGCGTGTTTACTCTCCCTCTGCGGAAGTAAAAGGTCATGGACCGGGCCAAGAAGTACTGCAGCGAAACAAACACGACGTCGCCATCGATGCCGTTGCGCCTCAAGGTAACTACGCGCTGCGAATCAGTTTTAATGATGGCCACGACTCAGGCCTATTTACTTGGGGTTACCTGCACGAACTCGGCCGCGACCATCAGTCCAAGTGGCAAGATTACCTCACGCGAGTTGCCGCCGCAGAGCAGGCTGAAGCCGATCAGGACCTATCCGCAGTTAAGTGGATGGAACCACCAACCCCGCAGTAGTCCCCCCCACTTAGCAAACATTCTCCCAGACTATTAATTTTCTCCAAATCCCGCGAGCAAAAGCCTGTCCCCCAGCAAGACGCTTAAAGTCACTCGCTTTTGTTCTGGGTTAACGCGCGCGGCGCAACAATTGGGGTACAATACCGCCTTCAGTAGAAGGGGAATCCAGATGTCAGAAGAAAAAACCACTCACTTTGGTTTTGAGCAGGTCAAGGTCGAAGAAAAGGCTGAGCGCGTCGCCGATGTGTTTCACTCTGTCGCGGCCAAATACGACCTGATGAACGATTTGATGTCTGGCGGTGTTCATCGCATCTGGAAAAAATTTACCATCGAACTTTCCGGCGTTCGCGCCGGAGACACAGTGCTCGATATCGCTGGNGGCACTGGCGACCTCACCGCAAAATTTGCGCGTTTGGTTGGCCCCAAAGGCCAAGTTGTACTCGCGGACATTAACGACTCCATGCTCAAAGTTGGCCGCGACAAGCTCACCGACAAAGGCGTAGTCGGCAATGTTCACTACACTCAGGCGGATGCCCAATACCTACCCTTTCCCGACAATAGTTTTGATTGTATTACCATAGCCTTCGGCTTGCGCAACGTAACTGATAAAGATCTGGCCCTAAAAGCCATGTACCGCGTACTGAAACCCGGCGGCCGCTTGTTAGTCTTGGAATTTTCCAAACCGCAACACGCACTACTCGAAAAAGTATATGACACCTATTCGTTCCGCATCCTGCCATTTATGGGCAAGCTGGTCACCAACGACGCCGATAGCTATCGATACTTAGCGGAGAGCATTCGCATGCACCCAGACCAAGAAACCCTAAAAGGGATGATGGCTAACGCAGGCTTCAGCGAGACCAAATACTACAATATGACCGGCGGCGTGGTAGCTCTACACAAGGGCATTAAGGCCTGAGACTCGAATTATGGCAGCTGATGATGTAACCGCAGACCACGACCCAACCTATGTCACCGCACTTGCGGCGGTGTTAGAGAAGATCGTCAATACCGCATTAACCTACGACCCAGCGACCAAAGTAGGCCTACAGAAACTTGAAAACCATGTTCTTGCGGTGCAGATAACCGAACCGCAACTAAAGCTGTATTTTGTTGTTCTCGCAGACCAACTTGATGTTATGGCGCATTGCGAAACGCCCGTCGCAACCCTGCTACAAGGCAGCCTGCAAGACCTTATCAAACTCGCTTCCCAACCTTCCACGTCACTGGCAAACAGCGGTGTTAGAGTTGAAGGCCAAATCGGACTGCTGTCCGAATATCAACAAGTGCTATCGCAATTGGATATTGATTGGGAAGACGCGCTAGCCTCGCGGCTTGGCGACCTACCCGCGCACCAAATTGCTCAGGCCTTACGTGCCGCAACTAATTGGATTAAACCGCGCAGCCGCAAAGCGGCAAGCTTCACCGCCGACTTTTTAACAGAAGAACTGCGGGTGTTGCCGCACAAGCTTGAGGTCGACCAATACGTGCAGCAGGTCGATCAGTTACGTGAAGCTAGCGACCGTCTCGAAGCGCGCCTGCAACGCCTGCTATTACAGCAAGCTCAGCAACAACAATAACAAGAACAAAACACAAGGCTTCTCGTGAGTAATTTTTTTCGGCTTATCCAAATTCTTCACACCCTCGGACGCTATCGTCTCGACCAGCTTATCGATAAGAATCAGGTGCCCCGTCTTGCACGCTTGTTGCTATTGCCCTTCAAACTCTACCCCAAAGCGAAAGCCAGCCGCGGTAACCGCTTGCGTCATGCGCTCGAGGAATTAGGGCCCGTATTTGTAAAGTTTGGCCAACTTCTCTCCACCCGCCCCGACTTAATCCCAGCCGATATCGTCGAAGAGCTCGACCATCTGCAAGACAATGTAGCTCCATTCGACAACGCCATATTTATCGGCATAGTAGAAGCNAGTCTCGGCGACAGCGTTGACAATTTATTTAAAACCTTCGACTCGCAACCGCTAGCCTCGGCCTCAGTGGCACAGGTTCATACCGCCGTCTTACACACCGGCGAAGATGTGGTCGTTAAAGTTATTCGACCCAACATCAGCGTTATTATTGAAAAAGACGTCAATTTAATGCGCCTGCTCGCCGGCTTGGTAGAACGCTATACCCGCGAAGGGAAACGCCTGCGACCAGTAGCGGTAGTCGATGACTATCGCGAAACCATCTTTGATGAACTCGACTTAGCGCGCGAAGCCGCTAACGCTTCACAACTGCGCCGCAACTTTGAAAAATCCAGCATGCTTTATGTCCCGGAAGTTTACTGGGACTATACGCGTAAAAACGTCATGGTGATGGAGCGTATCTACGGTATTCCGGTGACCGATGTAGCCGCACTTAAGGCGCAAAATACCGACCTTAAAAAGCTGGCCGAACTGGGCGTAGAATTATTTTTTACCCAGGTGTTCGAACACAACTTTTTTCATGCTGACATGCACCCCGGCAACGTCTTTGTAGCGCGTAGCAACCCGCAAAACCCGAGCTATATGGCGGTCGACATGGCCATCATCGGCTCNCTTACCCGAGAAGATCAGTACTACCTAGCACGTAACCTATTGGCTATGTTCCGCCGCGACTATCGCCAAGTTGCAGAACTGCATGTGCTCAGCGGCTGGGTTCCACAGGGAACATCCATCAGCGGCTTTGAATCGGCGATTCGCTCCGTATGCGAACCCATTTTTGAAAAGCCGCTAAAAGACATCTCGTTTGGCCAGGCGCTTATCTCACTGTTTCAAACGGCACAACGCTACCAAATGCCAGTGCAACCACAGTTGGTTTTACTGCAAAAAACGTTGCTCAACATCGAGGGCTTGGGTCGCCAACTTTACCCAGAACTAGACCTTTGGCAAACCGCGCATCCCTACCTCGAACGCTGGCTAAAGAATCGCTACCACCCCAAAACACTTTGGCAGGATTTGCAGTATCGAGCACCGGAATGGCTAGAGAAAATTNCCTCAAATACCACACCTGTTGTTCGACACGCTCTCCGAAGTTAAACAACTCGCTAAGATCGCGCCGCAACTGGAAGAGATGAGCGCCGCTATGACGCGGCAGAGATACTCGCGCTTGACGAAAGCCAAAGGTTGGCTGGTGGTTTTGCTGTCGGTTACAGCGCTAACTGGAAGTGTTTGCCTTGGACTTTACGACTGGCAGCAGAACGCGTCTATTTCGACTGCCGCGGCGTTATTGGCCGCTGCGGGTGTATTCGGATTAGCGCGCAAATAGGCTATTCACATAACCTATCGCAACGGCTGCCACTCAATTCTTTTCTTGCAAGCCCCACTGATAGAGTTTGTTTTTCTTCTCGGTGGAAATCTGCGCAGCTAGAGCGGCGGCCTGTTTCAGGGGTAACTCAGACATCAGGATTCGCATAATACGCTGAGCTTCAGGGTCAACGCTGTCGGCTTCGGAGCTTGGCGCAGAATAACCCTGCACCAGCACAACCATCTCACCGCGCAACTGATTCGCATCAGCCTCCAGCATGGCCAGCACCTCAATAAAACTGCCGCTGAGAAAGGTTTCAAATGTTTTGGTGAGTTCCCGTGCCAAGACTAATTGGCGTCCCTCACCAAAGGTTTGCGCCATAGCCTGCANTGACTCTTGAATGCGGTGTGGTGATTCGTAAAAAATTAAGGTGCGCGGATCGGCGGCCAAGGGCTCTAAACGCTGCTGCCGAGCACCGGTTTTAGCNGGCAAAAAACCTTCAAAACGCAAACCGATCAGATGCCAAACCTGCGGCACACAAAGCGGTAATAACCGCGCTGGCACCGGGTATCGGCACCACGTTAACACCCTGCTGTCGAGCCATGGCAACCAAGCGGTAGCCTGGGTCGGAGATTAATGGCGTGCCGGCATCCGATATAAGTGCCACGTTGTCTCCGCTGATAAGGCGGTCTAACAGGCGCTGAGTTTGGGCCTCATTGGTGTGGTCATGATAAGCCAATAACGGTGTCGAAATCTGGAAATGCTGTAACAAGCGAGCACTATGGCGCGTATCTTCAGCGGCAATAATATCCACCAACCGCAGAACTTCTTGCGCCCGAATGGTCATATCTCCAAGGTTTCCTATCGGAGTTGCGACGATGTATAGCGCGTTCGAGTTATTCATTTGTTATATTTCCGTCACTTGAGATAAATGCTGCGGCGAATACGCCGTTTAAAAAATAATATTTTGGGGGATGTGTGTTACTCACTCAGTCGCAAACGAATAGACCGCGCTCGCTAGCGCTAGCAACACTGATTACCTGCCTGCTTACACTGCTCAGCAGTTGTGGCAGCACGCCCACGAAAACCGGCGATGCTGGCGAACGAAGCTGGGACAAAGACACCATTTCAGCGNTACTTAAAGACGCCGAATCCAGCAACGGCGTTGAGCGCACAGAGTTAATGCTCANCGCGGTGCAAGCGATGTTACAACTCGGTGAACGCGACTGGGCTCACAACAGCCTCGACAGCATTAACCCCGCAACGCTTAACGACGAGCATTATTTCACATACTCGCTGCTCGCTGCACACATAGCCAGCCAAGATGGCCGCTATTTTGTCGCCAAAGGACTACTCTGGAACTCACGCTTCGCGCGCTTATTGCAAAATGCGGCTCCAGAGAAGCAAGTTGAAGCGTTGTTTAGCCGTGCCGACACACTGGAAAACATTGCTGAATTCCACAGTGCCGTACAGCAGCG